>ERZ826242.1402-NODE-1402-length-26457-cov-8.997917_pt1 | contig 26457 bp, 32 predicted proteins | sample MGYA00519871_ERZ826242 | MGnify/ENA primary metagenome ERZ826242 (study PRJEB31778, sample SAMEA3449226) | human gut metagenome | biome: human gut; feature: human-associated habitat; material: faeces | place: United Kingdom | collected 2010/2012 ...
TCGGCTCCGCCGTCATCACCATGCGGCCGCTGCCGCTCTGCGGCAGCTCATCCTTCGCCCGCTCGCGGCGGTAGACATTGTCGATATTCGGGATGACCTGCGTTTCCATAAAACGCTTGATGAACGTCGACTTGCCCGCGCGCACGGGGCCGACGACGCCGATGTAGATGTCCCCCGCCGTGCGGGTCGAAATATCCTGATAGATCTCCGTATTCATGCTCATACCTTCTTCCTCCGTTCCTCATCGCCTGCGTGGGATCAGCAGCAGCTTTCCGATCACCGCGGCGGATTCCTCCTTGAGCTCGTTGGCCGCAAGGATGGCCTCGACCGTCGTGCGGTACAGCTTGGCAATATCCCACAGCCGCTCGCCCTGCTTCATCGCGCGCAGCACGAGCGAGGGGACGTTCTCGTCCTTTTTCCCGCACTCCTCGGCCTCAAGCGACTGAAGGCAAGGATAACACGGCGTTTCCGACACGCTGACGGCAAACGTTACGGGGAAGCGCAGCTCCACGCCGTCCGCGCCGACGGACGTGGCGATCTCGCCCGCATACACATCCTGCACCCGCGCCTGTCCGCTGCCCGGAAGGTCGGTCTCGAGCAGCACCTCGCTCCGCCGCTCGGAGAGCAGCGGCACGGCGTTTTCGTCGAGATACAGCACGCGCAGATTCGCCGTCGCGCGCAGCGACGCGCTCTCTCCCCCGCCGCTCACGCCCGCGCTGCTGAAGATCACGTCCGTCGCCAGCACCGTCTGCACCTCGGCCCCGGTCTCGATCTTTTCGCGCACTAGCTGCTCGCGCAGCACCAGCGCCGCGCTGTCGCACAGCTCGACCGTCTCCGTCTTCGCGGTCAGGTCGTAGGCTGTGCTGTAAAGGTCCGCCACACAGCAAACGCTTTTCACCTCGCGCACCGCTGTGAACGCGCTGATGTAGAGCCGCAGCGAGATGGCGCGGTTGTTGTCTGGCTCGCTCTCGCTGCCGACATGGATCTCCGCGCCTGTCAGGCGCAGCGACGCGCGCACCGTCGTCTCGCCCTCCTCTTCGGCAAGGCCGTCGAGGATCTGCGAAAACGGCAGCTCGCTGCTCATGGACGCAAGGTTCCCGCTCTCATCCAAGTAGATGGCATCCAGCCGCGCGACGCCCTTGAGCACGATCTTGTTGCCGATCGACTTGCAGTCAGTCACGCGCAGCGCGCACTTTGTGCGTAAAAGCTCCTGAATGGGCTCCTTCGTGCCCGAAAGCAGCACTTCATCGGAAAACGTGAAGTCCTTTTCCCGAATGGCGCGGATGATGCCGATATCCTTCTTTTCGCACAGCGTTTCGATCTTGTAGGCTTCCTGCTCCTTCACGCCGCTGCACACGCTCAGCGACGCGGGCACGTAGGGCGTAAGCGTCAGCTCCACGTTCACGCGCGTAAACACCTTACGCGGGTTGAGCATGCGCACCTCGCACGAGCAGAGCCGGCCGTCGAGGCAGCTGTCCGCGCTGCCGCTCAGCGCGCGCCCCTCGATCGTCTCGTCGAGCGGCAGCGTGTATTCAAACGACTTCATCCCCTGCGCGTCCTCGGCCACGTACAAAAGCGTCATGCGGACCGTGCCCGACACCTGCGCTTTTCCGTCTGCGATCTCACGGCTGCGCAGGAAAAGGCACCCGCTCGCATCCACAATGCGGGCGATGTCCGGCAGATAGTCCGGCACGATGGTCTCCGTTGTCTCCTCGCGGTTCTCGCTGAGCTGCGGTAACGCCTGATAACAGGCAAACTGCTCCTTTTTCAATTCCAGTTCCATTGCAGTCCCTCTCCTTCGGCTAAGTGGTTACTGCACTTTATGCCGGGTGGACGCGCATTATGCCTCCTCTTTGACGCCAAATACGCGCCGCAGCAGCGACGAGAGAACCTTGGGTGACTTCCAAACGACAATTTTCATGCTTTTCCCCCTCCCAATATTCATGCCCTTTTCAACCAATGTTAAAATCTGCGCAGGCAGCCGATGCCGCAGAAGATGAGAAGAAATGCGACCAGAAACATCAGCGCCCCCACCGGAAAAACAGCCGCAATGAAAATACCGAGCCCCAGTGCCAGCGCGCAAACACCCACACAGCGCCACGGGCCGAACAGCGGCGGTCCCGGCGGGCGCGGCGGCGGATTCGAATACATGCTTTTCCCCTCCTCTCCCGGCGTTCGCCTGCTCCATTCTATACAAAAGCGGCCGCCGCGTTCCTGCTTTATCGTGACAAAGCGTCGAACTTCGTCATCTTGTCCTTTGTAATACTTGACATTCTCTCATCTTTATGTAATATTAAGAACAACTTCACTTGATCGCGGCTCTGCGAGCGTGTTCCGCACTGACCGCAATGGAAAGGACGGCACACCCATGCAGGAAATGAGCAGAAGAAATCAGCACTTTACCGACTCCGTCATTCGCAGAATGACGCGTATCTCCAACGAATGCGGCGCGATCAACTTAGCGCAGGGCTTCCCCGATTTTGACCCGCCCAAGGAGATGATGGACCGCCTCGAGGTCGTGAGCCACGAAGGCCCCCATCAGTACCCCATCACGATGGGTGCGCCGAATTTCCGCCAGGCCATCGCGCGCAAATGCGGTCACTTCATGGGCCGCACCATCGACCCCGAGACCGAGATCGTCGCGACCATCGGCTCGACCGAAGCGATGGTCGACACGCTCTTCGCCCTGACGAATCCGGGCGACCGCGTCGTGATGTTCTCCCCGTTCTTCGAAAACTACCGCGCACAGGTCATCATGGCCGACTGCGAGCCGGTCTTTGTCCCTCTGAATCCGCCGACGTTCTCCTTTGACCCGAACGTGCTCGAAGATGCGTTCCGCGGCGGCGCGAAGGCCATCATCATCTGCAATCCCTCGAACCCGAGCGGCAAGGTCTTCACCGAGGAAGAGCTCAAGACCATCGCCGACCTCTGCATCCGCTACGACGTTTACGCCATCATGGACGAGGTATATGAGCACATCATCTACGACGGCCGCAAGCACGTCTACATGAACAGCATCCCCGGCATGTGGGAGCGCACGGTCTCCTGCTCGTCGCTCTCCAAGACCTACTCCGTCACCGGCTGGAGACTCGGCTATGCCATCGCGCCGGAGAACATCATGGCGCGCATCCGCCAGTACCACGACTTCAACGCCGTCGGCTGCCCGTCGCCTCTGATGGAGGCCGCCGTCGTCGGCCTCAACATGCCGCTGAGCTACTATGACGAGTTCGGCGCGCACTACGCGCACATGAAAAAGATCTTCACCGAGGGCATGCGCGACATCGGCATCCCCTTCACCGATCCCGAGGGTACGTACTTCGTGCTGGCCGACATCTCCCCGTACCTCAAGAAGGGCCAGAGCGACGTCGACTTCTGCGAGCAGTTGGCGAGAAAAGCCGGCGTCGGTGCCGTGCCGGGCAGCTCGTTCTTCAATGAACCGATCAACAATATTGTGCGTCTGCACTTCGCGAAGAAGGATGAGACGCTGTACGCCGCGCTGGATCGGCTGAATCATATCAAGGATATGATGTGAGTTTTCCGCACTTCATGCGGAAGGAATGTTCCCCACACTGTGTGGGGACGCGGATAAGGGAGGGATGTCTCTTTTTGAAAAAGAGACATCCCTCCCTTACACCCTCCCTGAGAAAATTTTCATTGCAAGCGAGCAACTCGAAGAGCTGCGATGCTTGCCGATTGCACTTCTCTGCGCGCGGTGTTGCCGCGTCAGCATTGCAAGACGATTTGCCTCTGCTTCTACTATCCGCTACCGCTCTGCCCATCTTGTAGAAGTTCGCAGTAATCACCGTCTACCGCCAGTGTCATCAATGCGGCGAGCGCAGCAACGCCGCATTTGGCACACAGTCTGCCGCCGAGTAACCGTCACTCGCGCCTCACGGTAGTAAGGCGCGGTTGAGAGTGGTAACGAGGCGGTAGGGATTCATGGCAAAGCCATGTACACCGCACCCGATTGCGCAGCGCGTGCAGCTCTTCGAGCTACAAACTGCCAATGTAAAATTTCTCTCGGGGGATTTAAAGGGGGATACTCTCTTTTGAAAGAGAGTATCCCCCTTTAGTTGCCCGTTTCCGCACAGTGCGGAAAACCGCCGCTGCACGGTGCAGCAGCAGATCACAGCAGTGTATCAATGCCGATTTGCACTTCCGCAGAGTCAGCAGATTCAGGACCTCCGAACCGAGAGACAAATTCTTCCTCGGAAAGAATAGGAACCCCCAGTTCCTTTGCCTTTTTCGTCTTCGACGAATTCGATTCCCCGTCGTTGCTGACGAGGTATGTTGTCTTCCCCGAGACGCTGCCGATCACGGCGCCGCCTTGCTGTTCGACGTAGGCTTTGAACGCGCTGCGGTTTTTGAAGAGGTGCACATCGCCCGTGATGACGAAGCTCAGACCTTTGCAGGTTCCGTCGGCCTCCTGCTTGGGGGCGACGTCCTCCAGCGTGAGTTCTGCCATCAGGCGGTCGAAGAGGTTTTTGTTTTCATCGTCAGAAAACCAGTTCAGGAGCGCGTTTGAACGCTCGACGCCGATGCCGTCCACGTCCTCGAAGCCCTCGCCGCTCTCGATGCGTGATAAAAAGCCCTTCGTGCCGAGCGCTGCGATGAGCTTCTTGCCCGCGTCCGCGCCGATGTTTGGAATGCAGAGGGCGAAGATCAGGTGGATGGGGTCGACTTTGCGGCTCTTTTCGATGGCCGCCAACAGGTTCGCGCAGGACTTTTCGCCAAAGCCTTCGAGCTTTACGATCTCGTCCGCGTGCGCGTCCAGATGATAGAGGTCGGCAAAATCACGCAGATAGCCGCGGTTGACGAACTCGTGCAGCGTTTGCACGGAGAGGCCGTCGATATCAAGCCCGCCCTTGCTCGCAAAGCGGACAAAGCGCTTCAAGTGCTTGGCGGGACAGTTCGGATCGGTGCAGCGCAGCGTCTTCACGCCGCTGATGGGACTGATACGCACCTCGGTCGCCGCGCCGCAGACGGGACAGGCCGTCGGGACTTCATAGCTGCCCTCGGCCCTGACGACCGCGATGCACTTCGGGATGATCTTGTTGGCCTTAATGATGCGAAGCTCGGTCTTGCGGTCCTTTCCGATGCCGAGGCGCTCGAGCTCGCTGACGTTGCAGAGGCTTGCGCGCGTGACAGTCGTGCCCTCGAGCTGCACAGGGTCAAAGACTGCAACCGGCGTGATGGTCGAGGCCGCGCACGACCATTCGATGTGGTCGAGCACCGTGTCGGCGGAAACGTCCGCCCACTTGTAGGCAAGACCCGCGCGCGTCGCGTGATGGCCCGTCACGCTGCCGGTCGCTGCGTAGTCCGTGTCGTCGTAGGTGATGACAAGGCCGTCCACGGGAATGCCCATCTCGCCGGAATCGACCTTTTTCGTCCAGCGCGCGATGGCGTCGTGCAGATTTTTCGCATCCGTGTGCTCGCGCTCGACAGTTGTAAAGCCCATTTGGTCAAGATAGTCCATCCGCGCGCCCCAGGAGCGGATCACTTCATCCGTGTGGACGAGCGTGAACGGTGTGAATGTCACGTTTCGCTCTTTTACCTTGTCGAGATTCGTCTTGTCGAGCGCCAGCGTGCCGGCGGCGAGGTTGCGGGGGTTTGCGTAGCGGTCGTCCGCGTCCTCGAGCGTGTCGTTGATGGCCTCGAAATCTGCGTAGGAGATGGTCGCCTCGCCGCGCACGACGAGGTGGCCCTTGTCGCTGATTTTCGCAGGAATACCGCGGATGGCGGAGGCCATATAGGTAATGTTCGTGCCGACGGTGCCGTTGCCGCGCGTCAAAACGCGCGTGAGCGCGCCGCCGTCATACGTCGCCACAAGCGTCGAGCCGTCGAGCTTCCACGAGAGCCAGATCTCGCGCTCACCCGCCCAGTCCTGCAATTCCTCGACCTTTTTCGTCTTGGCGAGCGAGAGCGCGGGGTACTCGTGCGCTTCCTTCTCCCCCTCGCCGTCCATTTCGTTGCCCGAATGGCTCGTCACCTGCGTCGGGCTGTCAGGGCGGACATAGCCGGTCTCTTTTTCAAGAGCGGTCAGCTCGTCAAACAGAGCGTCCCACTCGTAGTTCGTCATCTGCTCCTCCTGCCCGCCGTAGTAGGCGTCGGAGGCGGCATTCAGCCGTGTTACGATCTCGTCGATCCGGATATTTTTGTCCATAGTGCGTTCCCTCTCTCCGGCGGTGCGCAAAAGGCAGTCAGCCGTTGTTCATGATGTAATCTTCCGCGTTCTGCTCCATGTCCTCGCCATTGCTGAAATAGGTGTAATTGTCCGGCACGGAGCCGACGATGACCGTCTCGGCCACGGAATAGGTGTTGCTGAATTTTGTCGTGGTGGAAAAGCCCGGCAGCAGGATACTGACGTAGACGTCCACCACAAGATAAATTTGGTGCTTCGTCTGGTTGATACCCGCCGACGTGAACGCATTTTCAAAATGCGCGCTCGACGAGCCGACCGACTGCATCCGCACGCGGATCAGCGGCCCGCGCCCCGCCAAAAACGGCGAGCCGAGCAGCGTGCCGACCGGCACGGAGAGTTCCTTCGTCGTCACCTCGGAGAGCTTTTCGAGCACCTCGTCGATGATGGCGGACTGCAAACGGTTGAACTCCGCCATGTTGCTCTTGACAGCCGTGATCTTTCCCTCGTTGTCCTTTTCAAAGGAGATGAGCTGGTCGTAATCTACGCCGCCGCTGTAGATCGTCTCGTTCACGGCGGCGGTCACGATGCCGTTGACCGTATTTGACACGCGCGCCGTTGCGAGAGACGTGAGCACGGGTTTTAGGTGCGTCATTGCCACGATGGCGAGCGCCAGCAGCGCCGCGAGCAAAAACAGCACAAGCAGCAGCGCCCGCTTCTTTCCTGAAAGTCTCCTGTGTCTCCATTTCGGCACAGAGCCTCACCCCAATTCCAGTGAAGCCTATGCCGCGCGGGCTTTTCCCTATTCGCCCAGCGCCATGACGAGCTTCTTGAACGCCTTGCCGCGCTCCATGAAGTTCGCGAACTGGTCGAACGCCGCGCACGCGGGCGAGAGCGTCACGATGTCGCCGCGCGCTGCGCGCTCGTAGGCGGTCTTCACGCAGTCCTCCAGACTCTCGCAGCGCACGATCTCGGGGCTGCCGTGATAGCCCGGGCACTCGCGCACGGCCTTTTCGATGGCGTCCGCTGTCGCGCCGCACAAAATAAGCAGCTTGACGTGCTTTACCACCTCGGGTGCAAGGGGTGCAAAGGGAATATGCTTGTCATATCCGCCCGCGAGCAGAATGACCTTTTCGTTGAACGCGTTGAGCCCCGCGATGGTACGCGTCGGGCTCGACGCGATGGAATCGTTGTACCACTGCACGCCGCGGATCGTCCGCACCGGCTCGATGCGGTGCTCGACGCCGACAAAGGTACGCGCAGTCTCGCGCATGACCTCGTAGGGTACCAAACCGTCGAGCGCCGTCACGGCGGCGAGGTAGTTTTCGACATTGTGCATCCCCGGCAGACGGATGTCAGAGATCTGCATGACCGCTTCCTCGCATCCGTCATGGCGCAGGACGATGGTATCTCCGCGAAGGAATGCGCCGTCCGCGACCTCTTCGCGGCGGCTGAAGAGCCGCGTCCGCGCGGATGCCTTTTTCGAAAGAGAGCGCGTGATGTCGTTGTCTTCGTTGAAAATAGCGATGTCGCCCTCGTGCTGATGGAGATAGATATTCTCCTTCGCCGCGATGTACTCGTCCATATCCTTGTGCACATCCAGATGGTTCGGCGCAAGGTTCGTCATCACCGCGATGTGCGGCGAGCGCTTCATATCAAGCAGCTGGAACGACGAGAGCTCGACGACCGCGAAGTCTTCAGGCTGCATCTTCTCCGCGTCGCACAGCAACGGATGGCCGATGTTGCCGCCGAGATACACGGTCTTCCCAGCCGCGCGCAGCATTTCGGCGATGATGCTCGTCGTGGTGGTCTTGCCGTCGCTGCCCGTCACACCGATGATCGTACATGGGCAGACCTCGAAAAAGATCTCCATCTCCGACGTCACAACGCTGCCGCGAGATCTCGCCTCGAGCAGCGCCGGAACATCCGGCCGCATGCCCGGCGTGCGGAAAACGACGTCCGCGCGCAGATCATCAAGATACGCCTCGCCCAGATGCAACTGCGCGCCCAGTGCTTCCAGCTGCGGCGCACGCTCGCCAAGCGCCTCGCGGCTCTTTTTGTCGCAGGCGATAACCTGCACGCCGCTGCGGCACAAAAGCTCGATAAGCGGCGTGTTGCTCACGCCGATGCCGAGCACTGCCGCTGTTTTTCCCCGCAGGGAGGATAGATATTCCTGTATCGTCATAGACGTTTATCCTTTCGTCTGCACATACAAATTCATTATATAGTATAGCGCAGGAACGGCAAAATAGCAATGCTTTTTCCGTTGACAAGCCCCGCGCCATGGGATAAAATACTTGTGCGAGTATGACAGACAGTCGCGCGGCGAAGCCGAAAGGCTCGTTGTGAGGAAAGTCCGGGCTCCACAGGGCAAGGATAACGGGTAACGCCCGCCCAGAGCGATCTGAGGAAAAGTGCAACAGAAATAGACCGCCCGAGGTATGCAAGTATCTCAGGTAAGGATGGAAAGGTGCGGTAAGAGCGCACCCGTCGGCTCGAGAGTGTCCGATGCTGTAAACTCTATCCGGAGCAACACCGGTATGGGAGCAATAGGTTGGCCCGACCGCTCCCGGGGTGGCTGGAGTACCGCGGCAACGCGGCGCGTAGATAGATGACTGTCAAATACAGAACCCGGCTTACAGTCATGCTCGTGCAAAATATGAGAGGGACGGCGGAAATCGCCGTCCCTCTCGTTTTTTCTTTTCTGACATAAACTGTCCAAAATGCAGAAAAAGCAGCGGGAGCTACCGCCGCTTTTCTTTTTTATGAATCAAACTTCCTTCTTGCCGATGCGGATGAGACGCACGACCACAGGGCTCAGCACCACGTTGAAGAGGAGCTCGAAGATAAAGTTCGCGCCGACAAGGCCAACGATCATATACTGGCCGACATTCGCGCCAAAACCCATCGCATCCGCCCAGCCGCCGATGGTCTCCATAAAGAAGAGCAGGCAGCCGATCAGGAACACGCCGGTATTGACCACCGGGCAGACCACAGCAGCCACCGCCACGGCAAGCGTGCGGTTCTTATTCTCAAGCGCCTTGTAGACAAGGCCGGAGAGAAGGCCCGCCAGCGTACCCTTGACGAGCACCGTCAGGATCGTGCCAAGCGCGTTGACACCGAGGAACGCCGCCGCGTCGCCGCTGAGCAGCACGACCACGCCGAACACAAAGCCGAGCCACGCGCCAGCACCTGCGCCGTAGAGCGCCGCACCGATAACGACCGGCACCAGCACCAGCGAAATGCTGAACGTGCCAAACCGGATAAAGCTGCCCATCAGCTGCAGAACGATCACAATAGCGGTGAACAGACCGAGACCAACGATCTTCTGCGTGTTGTTGTTCTTACTCATATGTTTCTCCTTTCACCCGACCGTCCGTGCAAGGGGGGGCTATACAGGTGTTACAGCAGGAGCGCGCCGCGGAAAAAGCTCCTCCTCACAGCGCACCTTGTTTTTCTGCCGAAACTGGACGTCCGACGTGCCTAGATATAATACCAAACAACGGTGACAATTTCAAGTGGAATATTTATATATTTTTATAGGATATCCATATAAGTTGAGTCAATGCCGAATGTCTGCCATTTCGCCTTTTCGAACGTACAACGCCCATACAAGCGGACGCCTCCAATACGTCAAATTTGGGACTTTCTGTGCATCAGCAGCAAGAATCTCAACAGAATATATTGACATGAAAACTTGGCAGTGAGGTGCCCTATGGAAAAAGAAGATATCTTGGCGATCAGCCGCAGAGAAAACAAAAACAGAGACCTGGCAGAGGCAGAAATGTCCGCGCAAGCCGGCAGCATTGCCAGCCGCATCGGAGCCGGCACGTGCTGCTTCGTCTCGGTTCTATTTGTTTGGGCTGCTAACACGATGCTTTTCAGCCCATGGATCATCTACTTCAGCATTCTTGGTACGCATTATCTGGTAAGATTTATCAAAGCAAAACGGAAAACAGACTTAACGATCACCGTCTTGTATTTCGCAATGCTCATCCTCTGCTTCGTCTTTTTTGTTTTGCGGCTTATCGAGGCAAAGGGATGAACGATGAGTTAAAATTGCGGAACAGATTGAAAGAGGCGCGGTTTGAAAAAAAGCTCTCGCAGTCGCAGCTTGCAGAAATGGTAGGTGTTTCGCGAAACACGATCAGTTCGATCGAGACCGGACAATTTAACCCAACTGCCAAGTTGGCTCTCATTCTCTGTATCGCTTTGGACAAGAAAGAGGTCACGATGGATCATTTATTGCTTCTGATATTGGGCATATTCCTGTCAACCCTTGGCACCGTAAATATAAAAGGAAATATCAGCACGATCCATTCCTATAACCGTCGGAAAGTAAAAGAGGAAGATGTTCCCAAATACGGCAAGGCCGTTGGCACGGGAACGCTTGTCATTGGTGTTTCCCTCGTGCTATCCTATCTCGTCACATTCTGGAATGCAGATGCCATCGATTATATCGTTCTTCCGGCGCTGGTGATCGGCTTATCTTTCATTCTATATGGACAAATCAAGTACAACCACGGTATCTTTTAACCGTTCACCCTTTCATAAGATCCTGCCCTTACAAGGGAGTTCTTCATTCACGCACCGAAAGTTGAAATAGAAAAAGAGCTTGAGAATATCTTCTCAAGCTCTTTTGATCAATGTAATCGTATGTCACAACAGAAGCCGCCGTGTACGCCGCAGCAGGACAAAGATATGTCACAACTGCGCGCTCTTCCCTGCTGAAAAAGTCAGCATTTGCAAGGGGTTTAGTCCTGGTCCCAGTTGTGGTAGGTGTTCTGGACATCCTCGTTGTCGTCGAGCATGTCGAGCAGCTTTTCCATGTTCTTGATGTCCTCGTCGCTCTCGAGCTTCACGTAGGTCTGCGGGACGAGGCTGATGTCCGCGCTGACGAAGGCGTAGTTCTTCTCCTCGAGGGCCTTGACGACGTCGTTGAACGCGTCGGGGTCGGTCGTGATCTCGAAGACGTTATCCTCGGCGTTGAAATCGTCGGCACCGGCGTCGAGCGCATCCATCATGACGGCGTCCTCGTCGTAGTCGCCGTCCTCGTTGTCGATGATGATGACGCCCTTGCGGTCGAACGACCAGCTGACGCAGCCCTGCGCGCCCATGCCCTTGCCGTACTTATCGAAGTAGTGGCGGACCTCCGGCGCGGTGCGCTGGCGGTTGTCGGTCAGCGCTTCGACGATGACAGCCACACCGCCGGGGCCATAGCCCTCGTAGGTGACGGACTCGTAGTTGTCGGTGTTGCCAGAGCCGAGCGCCTTGTCGATGGTGCGCTTGATGTTGTCGTTGGGCATGTTGGCAGCCTTCGCCTTGGCGATGACAGTCGCGAGACGGGAGTTGTTATTCGGATCGCCCGAGCCGCCCTGCTTAACGGCGACGATGATCTCCTTGGCGATCTTAGTGAAGGCGGCGCTGCGCTTGGCGTCAGCCGCACCCTTCGTCTTTTGGATATTGTGCCACTTGGAATGTCCGGACATAATGTGATCTCTCCTTACAGATAGTATTGAATGACGTCTCTGTGCGACGTCGATATTACGGTTTTCACCTCAGGGAAATGCTCCTCCAAATACGCCTTGACCGCCGGGCAGACGACGTTCTCCGTCGGAAAATGCCCCGCGTCGATCAGGTTGAGTCCCCGCGTATCCAGAAAATCGTTGTAGCGCAGATCGCTCGTCACGAACGTGTCGCAGCCCTGCGCAATGGCCTGCGGGATATACTCGCCGCACGCGCCGCCGCCGACGGCCACGCGGTACACCCGCCCGCTGCCGCGGCAATAGCGCAAGCCGCCGCAGCCGAGTAATTCTATCACATCCCGCAGGAACTCTTCAAGCCCTTTTTCGCAGGAAAGTGTGCCGATCCGGCCAATTTTTTCGTCGTTGAGCAAAAAAATATCGTTCAGGCCCAGTTTTTTCGCCAGACAGTCGTTCACGCCGCCGTCCGCAGCATCCAGATTCGTGTGCATGCAGATGGCGGAAATGTCGTTTTTGACGAGTGTGGTCAAAACGCCGCCGAGGCGCGTGTCGGACCGAAGGGTCTGCATCTCGCGCTCGTGCCAGCGCACGTTCATCACCGGATGGTGGGACACAATGAGCTGCGCGCCGCAGTCGATGGCCTCCTGCACCACGCGCTCGGTGATATCGAGCGCGACTAAAATGTGCTCGACCTCCTGCTCGGGATCGCCGACGAGGTGGCCGACATTGTCCCAGTCCATCGCGCTCTCGCGCGGCGCCCAGGAAAAAAGCCTCTGTTCGATCTCATGTACCGTTGCCATGTTCCCACTCCCCTTTTCTTCTCTCGATCTCTTCGATGAGATTTTCAAGATGCGCGATACGCGCCTCCTTATCTGCGAGCGACGAGACGGCGAGGCCGTCTCTCGCCCGATTGAGCTTTATAAGATGCTGCGACAGGTATTCGCCGTACAGCGGGTCAGACCGCAGCAATAAGCCTGTCAGCGCGTCCGCTTCGCTCAGCTCCTGCCCCATCCCCGCTCTCACACGGAAGACGACGTAAAGCTGCTCCTTGTCGCGCACGAGCGTCTCGCTCAAAAAGCGGTAGCCGTGCCCGCAGAGCCAGCAGCGCAGAAGGTCGACCTTTGTCTGCGGCTGCAAAATGAGCGTATGTACGCCCTCATGCGTCCAGGGCGCGGCCTCGAGAATACCGAGGATCGTCTCGCCGCCCATGCCGGCGATAGCGATGGCGTCGCACTCCTCTGCTTTGATCTTCGCAAGGCCCGGGCAGAGGCGAAAATCCATGCGCTCCGTCACGCCGTATTCTCGCGCCGTCGCGCGCGCGTGGTCAAGCGGCAGCGCGTTGATGTCAGACGCAATGGCGCTTTCAATGCGCCCGTGCTGCAAAAGCCACACGGGAAGATACCCATGGTCGGTGCCGACGTCGGCCAGTCTCGCGCCCTGCGGCACAAGGCTTGCGATGCATTGCAGCCGCGGCTGAAGCTGTAATTCCTTTTCCACCGCCGCCCTCCTTTCGCTGAGCGAATAAGACGCATACGGAAGACCCGTATGCGTCCTTTTCTTATTCCTTGACGGGCTTGTTGGCCTCTTCGTTCACGAGAGCCAGCAGCTTCTCCACGTCGATTCCGTGGACCATGCAGGCCTCTTCCACCGTCTCACCGCGGGAGCTGGGGCAGCCCAGGCAGTGCATGCCGATCGACAGGAAGATTGGCGCGGTCTGCGGCGCAACGTCCAGAATGTCACCGATGATGGTGTCGCGCTTAATTTCGATCATGTTTGATTCACCTCCGTGAAAATAGCTGAAAATAGTTTATCCCATTTTTCGCACTTTTTCAATAGGAAATATGAAAAAAGAAGCTGCCATAAAGCCAAAAAAGAAAGACGCCCGCATTAGCGGACGTCTTTCGATCAAAACGTTTACAAGAATTACTGCTCAGCGCGCATCTTGGCGAAGCACTCGCTGCAGTAGACCGGACGGTCGGACTTGGGCTCGAAAGGAACCTTGGCCTCGCCGCCGCAAGCTGCGCAGACTGCGGTGAAGTACTCACGGGGGCCACGAGCGGCGTTCTTGCGAGCGTCGCGGCAGGCCTTGCAGCGCTGGGGCTCGTTCTGGAAGCCGCGCTCCGCGTAGAACTCCTGCTCACCAGCAGTGAACACGAACTCTTTGCCGCACTCTTTGCAAACTAAAGTCTTGTCTTCGTACATGATTTTACCCTCTCTTTGAATCAGAAAAAAATATATGCGGTCAGCGTTTGCTGATATCGCCGGAAAAAATGTGCTGCGCAGCCTTGCGGCGAACGCGCTGCACGGCGTTGTCCACCGACTTCGGAGACTTGCCCACGGCCTTTGCGATCTCGTGACAGGAAAGGCCTTCCAAATAGTACCCTAAGATCTTCGCCTCGAACTCGGACAAGTGCTTGCGGGTACTTTCGAGTAAGCTCTCCACGTGATCCCGCTCCGCAATGAGGAGCTCGGGGTCTGTGTGGCTGGGGTCTAAAGTACCGGCGGTGTAAGAAGAACTGTCAAAGAAAGGGGTATCAAGGGATATGGATTCGTTCAGCGGATAATGCTTGCCGCGGGAGGCGGCACGGAGCGCGGAGAACAGGCGGTTGCGAATGCAGATCTCTGCATAGGTGCGAAACGACGCCGCCTTGTCAGCGTCATACTCCCGTATCGCCTGAATGAGACCGAACATGCCCTCCTGAATCAGATCCTCCCCGTCGCCGCCGGCGAGGAAAAGCGGACGCGCACACGCGCGCACCATTCCGTAATAGCGCGTGACAAGAAGCTCTTCTGCTTCCCTGTCGCCCGCGGCGGCCATGGCGCACAGCTGCTCATCCGTGCAGGCTGCAAGCTCTTTATGATGGCTCTCACTCTGATGATACTGCATGTATTATACCTTCTGTGCTCAGGTTTTGTCAAGTATTTACGAAAATTCAGTATTAGCGCTAACGATTTTACAGCATTTTTATCACATTGACCAAATTCTCGGCCGCAAGAAGGGCGATTTGTTCTGTTTTTGCCTCAACCATGACGCGGATGAGCGCTTCCGTGCCGCTCGGGCGGACGAGCACGCGTCCCTCGCCGGAGAGCTTCCCCTCCTCCTCCGCGATGGCCGCGGAGAGTGCATCGGACGCCATGATGGCATCCTTGACGCCGCGCTCATGCGAAACGGCGACGTTGAGCAACACCTGCGGATACTGCGGGCAGACGGACGCAAGCTCAGAGGCCTTCTTCCCGCTGCGCGCGAGCACGTCGAGGAACTGAAGCGCCGTCAGCTGACCGTCGCCGGTCGTGGCGTAGTCGGTGAAGATCGTGTGGCCCGACTGCTCGCCGCCAAGCTTGTAGCCGCACTCATTCATCTTTTCGAGCACGTTGCGGTCGCCCACGCTCGTGCAGACGAGGCCGACGCCGTTTTCGCGGCAGAACTCGTGAAGGCCGAGGTTCGACATCACCGTCGCAACGATCGTGCCGCCCGAGAGCTTCCCGCGGCGCTTCATGTCCGAGCCGCAGACGGCAAGCACCTTGTCGCCGTCGATAACGCCGCCCTGCTCGTCGACGAGCAGGCAGCGGTCCGCGTCGCCATCGAACGCGACGCCGATGTCATAGCCGCCCGCGACGACTTTCTGCGCAAGATCGTCGAGATGCGTCGAGCCGCAGTGATCGTTGATGTTCACGCCGTCCGGCTCGCGGTGGATGAAGTCACAGAAGCAGCGGAAGCGGCCAAAGAGCTCCGGTGCCGTCGCGGACGACGCGCCGTTCGAGCAATCGACCAGCACGCGCAGGCCGGACAGGTCTCCTTCGATCGTGCCAGCTAAATGGTCGATGTACGCCTCGCGCGACTGCCGCAGACCGTGGCGCAGGACGCCGATCTCGCCGTGCGTCGCGGCGGGATAGATGTCGGTGAGAATTTTTTCTTCGACCTGCTCTTCGATCGCGTCGGGCAGCTTGTAACCCTTTTCGTTGAAGACCTTAATGCCGTTGTGCTCGTAGGGGTTGTGCGAGGCGGAGATCACGATGCCCGCGTCTGCGCCCTTGAGCACGGTCAGGTACGCGACCGCCGGGGTCGGCAGCACGCCGAACGGCATCACGTCGCCGCCGACGGAGCAGATACCCGCGATCAGCGCACTTTCGAGCATATCGGACGAAATGCGCGTGTCCTTGCCGATGGTGATGACCGGCTTTCTGCCCTTTTCTTCCTTCAAAACGGCCGCGATGGCCTTGCCCGTACGGAACGCGAGATCAGCCGTGAGATTTTCTCCCACAACGCCGCGAATGCCGTCGGTGCCAAACAGTTTTCCCATGATTTTGATTCCTCTTCTCAAAAAGATTTGAAGTTTTGCCGTAAAGTAGTTTGCATTTATAGGCTAAGCTGTTCCGGCACTTCGTCCATGCTCTTCGGCACGGAGAGGCCTAAGTGCTCATATGCCTTGCGCGTGACGCAGCGCCCGCGAGGCGTGCGCTGCAAAAAGCCGAGCTGCATGAGATACGGCTCGTAAACGTCCAGCAGCGTGACGGCTTCCTCGCCGATGGTCGCCGCCAGCGTCTCGATGCCGACGGGGCCGCCGCCGTAGTTTTCGATGATGGCGTGCATCATCCGGTGGTCGATGGGGTCTAATCCGAGGTCGTCGATCTCGAGCGCGCGGAGCGCTTCGTCCGCGACCTCCTTCGTGATCACGCCGTCGGCCCGCACATCCGCAAAGTCGCGCACGCGGCGCAGCATGCGGTTCGCGATACGCGGCGTGCCGCGCGAGCGGCGCGCGATCTCGAGCGCACCCGTCGGATCGATGTCGACATTCAGGATGCTCGCCGAGCGCGTGACGATTTTCGAAAGCTCCTGCGGCGTGTAAAGCTCCAGGCGCAGCGTGACGCCGAAGCGGTCACGCAGCGGCGCAGACAGCTGGCCCGCGCGCGTCGTCGCGCCGATGAGCGTGAAGTGCGGCAGATCGAGGCGGATGGAGTTCGCACTAGGCCCCTTGCCGACGATGATGTCGATGGCATAGTCCTCCATCGCGGGGTACAGGATCTCCTCCACGCTGCGGTTCAGGCGGTGGATCTCGTCGACAAACAGGATGTCCCCCTCGCTCAGATTCGTTAAAAGCGCCGCAAGGTCGCCCGCCTTTTCGATGGCGGGGCCGGACGTGATGCGGATGTTCACGCCCATTTCCTGGGCAATAATGCCCGCGAGCGTCGTCTTGCCGAGGCCCGGAGGGCCGTGCAGCAGCACGTGGTCGAGCGATTCGCCGCGCTTTTTCGCCGCCGCGATAAAGACGGCAAGGTTGCCCTTCGCCTTTTCCTGCCCGATGTATTCCTGAAGCGTTTTCGGACGCAATGAACCCTCCTGCGCGTCTTCGCTCAGGAAAGTCTTGGCCACGATAGGCTCTTCATAAATGTCGGTTCCAAAATCAATGCTCAAAATGTCACTTCCCTTTTCTTCCGTCCAACGGGAAAACACTCAATATGCAAGCACAAAATAAATCACATACAGCCAGCTCATCAGACCGTGTACAATCGCCCAACCCACGCTATGCCAGTTCGCATAAGAGATGACCATTGCAAGGCAGGTTCCAAAGGTAATACCCTTTTTAGCAACCTCTTTTGTATTTTCGTTCATTTATCGTTTCTCCTATTTTACCATTTTCTTTAAGCTCTGGCGCACGATCTCTTCAAGCGGTAAGTTTTCCACGTCCACGCCCTTCATCGCCACGGCGATGTCCTGCTGCGTGTAGCCGAGCACCGCGAGCGCGGCGGCGGCCTCGACGGCCTTGCTCTTCTCACCCGCAACGATGCCGGGGGCGGTCGGCATACCGATCTCCTGCTGCTCCTTGGCGAGCTTGTCCTTGAGCTCTAAGATGATGCGCTGGGCGATCTTCTTGCCGATGCCCGGCGCGGCGATGAGCGCCTTTTCATCGCCCGTGATGACGGCCATTGCAAGCCCCTGCGGCGTGCAGACCGACAAAATGGCGAGCGCCGCCTTCGGCCCCACGCCCGAGATGCCGATGAGCTGCTTGAAGCTCCCGAGCTCACCCTGCGTGGCAAAACCGTAAAGGTCAAAGATCCCCTCACCCACGTGCAAATAGGTGTAAAGCTTGCTTGCTTTACCCACTTGTAGCTGTGAGATCGTCGTACTGGTGGTCTTGCAGGCGTAGCCCACGCCGCCGCAGTCGATCACGGCGAGGTACGGCTCCACATGCGCGACCGTTCCGCTGACATAATAAAACATAAACTGCCTCTCTCCTGCTTAAATGGTCTGCTTGACGTCGTTCCCGCCCACGCGGCTCAGGAGCGACGTGGCGCTGCGCGCGTGGCAGATGGCAATGGCCAGCGCGTCGGCCGCGTCATCAGGACGCGGCACGGCCTTGAGCTTTAAGAGGCGCTTGACCATGTCCATGACCTGTCTTTTTTCGGCAAGGCCGTACCCTACGACCGCCTGCTTGACCTGCATGGGTGTGTATTCGTAGAGCGGCACGCCGCTCTTTTCCGCCGTGCACAAAATGATGCCGCGGCCGTGCGCCACGGCGATGCCCGTCGTGATGTTGTTCGAAAAGAACAGCTCTTCGACGGCGATGGCGTTGGGCTTTAGCTGCGCGATGAGCGCTTCCATGTCCTGCTCGATCTGCACAAGGCGGCGCGCCAGCGGCAGTCCCGCGGGCGTGGTGATCGCGCCGTAATTCAATAGCCGCGTTCTGCCGCGGTCCGCTTCGATCAGGCCAAAGCCCACGATGGCAATGCCCGGATCGATGCCGAGAATGCGCACGCGCATCACCTCCCACGATACTTATTTAGAAATTATATCAAACATCTGTCCGAAATGCAACGAGAAATCACAGCATGAAAAAGGCCGCTCAAAGAGCGGCCTTCTAATTTTCTTTTCATGCCCGCGGATGCGCCTTCTGATAGACGTCTTTGAGGTGCTTTTTCACGACATGCGTGTAGATCTGCGTCGAGGAAATGTCCGCGTGGCCCAGCATCTCCTGAATGGAACGCAGATCCGCGCCGTTTTCGAGCAGATGCACGGCGAACGAGTGGCGCAGCGTGTGCGGCGTGATGTCCTTCGAGATGCCGGCAGTCTCCTGATAGTGCTTGACGATCTTCCAGAAGCCCTGGCGGCTCATGCGCTCGCCGTTCATGTTGACGAACAGCGCCGTCTCCTCCGGATCGGCCAAAAGCTGCAGACGCACCTCCTTCATGTAGTGCGAAAGTGCCTTGACGGCGGCGGGATAGAGCGGGATGATACGCTCTTTGCCCTTGCTTTGCGCGCGGATGAAGCTCGCGCTCAGGCTCACGTCCTCTTCATTGAGCGAAATGAGCTCGGAGACGCGGATGCCCGTGGCGTACAGCAGTTCGAGCATCGCGTGGTCGCGGTAGCCCTTAGCGTCCACGCACTGGGGCTGGTCAAGGAAGAGCTCGACCTCTTTGCCCGTGAGGATCTCGGGGAACTTGTGCTCCACCTTCACCGCGGCGACGCCCTTGGCCGGGTTCGCGCTGACCTCTCCGGTCATCTGGAGGTAGGTGTAGAGCGACTTGATCGACGCGATGGAGCGCGTGATCGTCGCGGCGGACTTGCCCTTGCCGCCCATCCAGGCAACATAGCCGCTGATGACCTCCTGCGTCACCTGCGGCAGCGGCATGGGGTGGAACTCGTCCAAATACACGGCGAACTGGTGCAGATCGCGCATATAGGAGCTGAGCGTATTCTGGGAGGCGTGCTTTTCCGTGGCCAGATATTCTTCGTATTGCGCCAAAAGGTCGGCCATGATCGCACCCCTCCTTCCTAAAAAACAGCTCAAGATGCCGCCAGCAGCAAAAACTGCGGCACGAGCCACAGCTCCAGCAGAGCGGCAAACAACAAACACACACAACAAATGCCAAAGCGGTACCAGTACGCGCTCCCGTAGCTGACTGCGCGTCCCCGTCCCCCGCCGCCAAGCGAAAGCGACAGCAGCACGCGGGACTTGTCAAGCGACGCGTTCCCGAGCAGCAGCGTGCACGGCAGCACCGCCAGAAGCCGGATGCCGAACAGCGCCAGCAGCAGCGGAAAGCTCCCCCGCCCGAGCGAGAGCGCAAAGCAGAACAGCGAGTACGATAGAAGAAACCCCTGACACGCACACACGAGCGGTACCGCCACAATGCCGATGGACGCAAAGCCCAGCAAAAACACGATACCCGGCGCGCGGAAATAGCACAACAGCGTTTCGCCCAGCGCCCTTACCGAAAACGGCCTGTTCACGCCGCCCGATAAAAACGCGTCGAAATACTGTTTCAGCTCGCCGCCCGCGCTCTGCAGCGACCGGAGCGCAAACACGTACCCAAGGATCACACCCAACACAATAAACGCCGATAACACCAGCATCGGCACAGGCACGCGCTGCGGCAGCGCGCCGCGGCGGTCTCTTCTGTTCGTTCGACTCAGCAAGTATGTCACCCCTCGTGAAGGGAAGCGGCATTCTGCCCACGGAGCAAAACGATAGAACGTACCTATAAATATAGGCCGTTTGCACTCTTTTCGCAAGCGGAATTGCCAACTTTTCCCATTTTTGTTAATTATGTCAAAATATTATGTAAAGTGTATTATGTAAACTATTGAAACAAATTGAAAAAGCGGCGGCATTTTACCAAGATATGGGGTGGTTTTCGTACCCGTTCCCCATATCTGGAAGCAGTTCTCCGCTTCACCACCCAAGTCAGAAAAAGTCATATTTTCCCGTCGCTCTTGCTCCATTTGTGCAAGTTGTTACAGCTTTTCGCGCCGCATTTCCTCCACCGCCGATCAAAAACGTGTGAATACGCCTATTGCTTTATGTTCACCTGCGCTTGCGGCGAGCACGCGCCTTGGCGCCTCTCCCCTTTTTCCCGTTTCTTTGTAGCAGGAGCGGCGCCACCGCGCCGACCGCCATCGCCGCCGCCAGCTCGAGCGACCGCTCCGGTGTCAACCCATCATAAACAAAAAAGCCGATCACCTGCATCGTGACCCATGCGCTCGCCGCGCAGCCCGCCGTCATCATCGCACGCTTGCTTGTCTTCCTCGCTCCGATCATGCAACCCAAAAACGCCGCGACCGCCGCGCAGACCAGCACCGCGCCGTTCGCCATCTCCTCGCTGATCGCACCGCGCAGTATCAGCGCCGATGCCAGCATCAAAAGCACCAGCTCCGTGCCGCAGCACACAAGCGTACCCAGCGCGCATTTTTTCGCGTACCACGCGGTGTTCACCGTCTTTTCCACACAAAAACCTCCCCTGCATTCGCCTACATGAGCGTATGTCAGGGGAGGTTTGTTTATGCTATGCAGTTGTCGATCTTACTTGATCTCAGGATCGTAAGAGGGCTTATCCTCGGACTTTTCAGCCTTTTCCGCCTTGTCCTCAATCGGCAGGGCCACCGTCTTGGCCTCTTCCTCAGTCTGAGGCTTTTCCTCAGCCTTCTTCTCCGCCTTGTCAGCCTTCTTGGCCTTGGGCGCAGCCGCCTGCTCCATCGACTCCGCAGACTGGATGCCCCACTTGGCAACCTCGATGCGGACGCGGTCCTCAGAGGTCTCGAACACGACCGTCGCATCGTTCACCTGAACGATGCGGCCGACCAGACCGCCGATGGTGGTGATGCGCTCGCCCTTTTTGAGGCTGTTGCGCATGTTTTCTGCCTGCTTTTTGCGCTTGTTTTCCGGGCGGATGATCAGGAAGTAGAACACCGCGATCATCGCAACCAGCAAGATAATGCTATCCATAGTACAAGTTCCTTTCCAAAACAAAAGATATTGATATTATAACGGATATTTCACTATTGTGCAAGGGGTTTATCCAAAGAATCAAACTCTTTCCGACAGCTTCGTGCTGTACTCCGCTCGGAAAGCCGCAAACTCTCCCGCGTCGAGCGCGTCGCGGATGCGCTGCGTCAGCTTGTTGTAGAAATACAGATTGTGTATCACCGCAAGGCGCAGGGCCAAGATCTCCTCCGCCTTAAAGAGGTGGCGCAGGTACGCACGCGAGAAATTCCGGCACGTCGGGCAGTCGCACTGCTCGTCTATCGGCCGCTCGTCGAGCTTGTACTTCTCGTTTTTGAGGTTGATCGAGCCGCTCCACGTGAAGAGCTTGCCGTGGCGTGCGTTGCGCGCCGGCATCACACAGTCAAAAAAGTCCACGCCGCGCGCCACGCCCTCGATGATGTTCGACGGCGTACCGACGCCCATGAGATAGCGCGGCTTATCCTGCGGCATATAGGGCTCGACCGCGTCGATGATGTCGTACATTGTCTGCGTCGGCTCGCCGACCGCGAGGCCGCCGATGGCGTAGCCGTCACAGTCGAGCTTTGCGATCTCCTTCATGTGCCAGATGCGAAGATCTTCGAACGTCGCACCCTGATTGATGCCAAATAACATCTGCTGCGGGTTGACCGTATCTGACAAGGTATTCAGCTTGTCATGCTCGATCTTGCAGCGCTCCAGCCAGCGCAGCGTGCGCTCACAGGATGCCTTCGCGTACTCGTAGCGTGCCGGGTTTTCCACGCACTCGTCGAAGGCCATCGCAATGTCGCTGCCGAGATTCGACTGAATGCGCATGCTCTCCTCCGGCCCCATGAAGATGCGCCGGCCGTCGAGGTGCGAGGCGAATGTCACGCCCTCTTCTTTGATTTTGCGCAGGCCCGCAAGGGAAAATACTTGAAACCCGCCGCTGTCGGTCAAGATAGGGCCGTCCCAGTGCATAAACTTGTGGAGGCCGCCCATTTGGCGCACCACATCGTCGCCGGGGCGCAGATGCAGGTGGTACGTGTTGGAAAGCTCGATCTGACAGCCGAGGTCTTTTAAGTCCAGCGCGCTCACGCCGCCCTTAATGGCCGCCTGCGTGCCGACGTTCATAAAAACCGGCGTCTGCACTTCCCCGCCGTGCGCGCATTTGAACTTACCGCGCCGAGCCTTTCCCTCGTATTTAATCACTTTGAACATAGTCTTCCCCCATTTCAGGAAACGAACATAGCGTCCCCCATACTCACGGGAGACCAGATTTCCGTCTCGGTAACACTTTTCGGCTCGTTTCCAAATTGGAGGCGGGCCATGCTTTTTGCATACATTTCGGTGTATCCGCAGACTTCTGTAAGGTACATGACATAGCTCTCCGGTCCATACTCCAGGCCGGTTCTTCGCAGGTATTCAAAGTACGCCATGCCCCCACCTCTTTTCCCGAGTATTGTAGCAGGTATTTACCATTCTGGCAACCTCTGAAAACCTCTGATTTGCTTTTTTCTTATGCGGCAGGTATAGATGGGTAGCAAAAAGGAAGGCCCCGTGGAGCCTTCCCAGTGCCTTATTACCGCTTCCCGTCATACCGGATCTCCGGCAGCCATTGATAACGCTGCTCAAACGGGATGAAGTCCTGGTTGTTCCCGACGATGGCCTTCATGGCCGCATCCATCTTGGCTCGGGCATAGTCCGCTTCCGGGTTCTTGGTGAGGGCATCGAAGAACTGGTCATACTTCTTCCCCCAGGCATCCAGAACTCTCTTCAGGCGAACATAGCCGAACACATCCTTCCCCATGACCTCCGGGTCGTTCAGTGTCAGGATGAGCATATCGGTCATGTACTGCTGGTAGGTCTGCCGGATGGCATCCTGCATGACCTCATCACGGATCTTCCGCCGCTCCAGGTAGCCGTTTCTCTTTCCCATTTCTCGTCGCCTCCAAACATTTTTCGCATTTCTGATACTCCCCAGGGAGCCATTCATTGAACAAGGTGCATTTGGGCACCCGGCGCTCAACCGGCGCCTTTCTTCCGTGGGTACGGTCTCGGTGCGTGTGATACCGGCATACATCATTCCCCCAGTAGTCCCCAGGGTACAGGCACTTCTGCTCCATGCCCTTCTCGCACGGGACCTCATGCTCAACTAATATTTTCATAGCCGTGCCTCCCTACACCAGCCAGGAGCACATGAAGTCGTCGAAGCTGTCGAAGGAGCTCCAGTATGCGTTGTCCTCTTCTTCGGCTGAGACCACTTCCCACACCTTCAGAAGGGTAAGGTCATAGTCTCTGGTGTCCACATCAAGCCTGTTATGCAGGCAGTACGCCGTCCACAGACTTCTGAGTTGGTCGCAACAGGTTTCTGTGTCAAAGCAGCTTTCCGTTGCGAACGCAAGCAGGTAATCGAGCTCTATCCGACGGCTGTTTCCTTTCAACTCAAAAATCGCCATATCCAGGGCTTCGATACGCTTTCGTGCATTTTGAGGCCCCTTCAGATCTCCATGCGTGAAGAACACGCTCGGATTGTCCCTCATAATTTCGTTCTGCCGCTTACTTTCCGCAAGGATGGTGACGGCTTCTTCACGGGTTATCACTTCTTATCCCCTCCAATTTTATAGGTCTTACCTTTCTGCTTGCCAGTCCCCTTCTTATACTCAGCTACCCAAACCACCTTCCCGCTTTTGTAGTGCCGGTAGTGTCCTCGGACAGTGAAGATGCCGCTGGGACTTGCGTGGGAGCCTCTGGGGACCGCCGAGAGCGTCCCATGGATGCTTCGGAGTATGTAGGTGGTCCTCTTGCCTTGCTTCTTCATTTGGCGCTTTTGGTGCGGAGATTTCTGCCGGATCTCTCTCGGTTCTTCTTGGTCTGGTTTCTCCCGACGGCCGTATGCCATCAGTGCCATCACGGAGCAGTAGACCGTCAGAACGGATTGCAGGTCGTCCTTTTCAACCTTCATTCGGTTCTTTACCGACGCCCACATCCCGTCCGGCCGCCGGACGAACTCACAGTTCCCGAGCTGGGTGTTCCACTGGCGAAGATGGAGGCGGAGCCGCTGGCCATCACGGATGCCCTTGATGCAGTACCCGTTGTGCGGCATGACGATCTCCACAGCCTTCAGCGGCGCCGGGTGGCTTCTCACCTCGTTCTGGTGCTGATCCCTCCATGCAAGCAGGGCCTCAATGTCCGCAACCGAGAGTTCAACCTTGTCCATCTCAGGCCACCTCCCTCACACCAACAAATATCCCGGAATATACCCGGCCGCCGACCAGGTAGTGATAGAAGCGGTGTCCCTCTGGGACCTCTGATGGGCTCTTCCCAGTAGGGCAAAGAACCAGGGGCCGGTCTCCGACCCATACCACATACTCTCCCGCCGGGACCAGACGCTTCATGTGAGAACTCGGGCTCTCTACCGCTTTGGGCTTCTGGTCGTACTCCCATAGGCAAGTAGCAGATACCGTGGGCGCATCAAACAACGATAGCTGGTCCATTCTCATCACACCCAAGCCGGACGAACGGAAGACGCCGGAAGATTGAAGAGCCAGTCGATTACCTCCTGCGGGACCTCCACCTTCTGCCAGCCGCTGCCGTATTCATATCCGCAGACCGGGCATGGCTTACACAGGATGCCTCTCGGATCGTTCTCCCCGAGAGTGTTCCTCCGAAACCAGGCGTTTCCCCGACGGACACGCTCATGAGGCTTAGTTCCCGTAGTGTAGAACGCCTTCGGCTCCGGCGGCTCCTCGGTTGCGGTGACTACCCATTTGGGAGCGTTGAAAGCCATACGCTCTTCGTCGGTCAATTCCGGTGTACGGCCATCGAGGACATCCTGGGCGATGCGGTTTTTCACAGCGTTCAGCTTTCTGTCATCGAGCCACCAGTGATACTGGTCGATGATTTCGTCGGCCTGTTCTCTCCACCCGAGCGCCCGCTGGTGCTCACATTCCGGGTGCATATCGTTCAAGTGCCACTCGTCCCAGATGTCGCAGAACTTGTCCAGCATCTCCTGGGTCCAGCCTTCCGACGGCTTTCCACGCCGGATCTCTTCCACACATTGTCCGGCAGATCCCTTGCAGTTGCCGTTCGACATCGGGCCGATGACGCCACAGATGCTAAGGCGGCCATCCTCGAACTCCACTTTTACGAACCCACGAGCGGTCCCACCGTAGACCTTGCAATCGCAAGGCTGCAAGATCTTCTTCATCACTCTCTCCCCTTCCTGGCTTCAGCCATAATCGTCTCGATGTTCTGCTCCAGCAGATGGACCATATCCTGTCTACGCTGGGCCAGTATCTCACTGAGCTGCTGGTGGACCGCCATGCGGTTGATGTCCCGGCAGTTGCAATGAACCGCCAAAATCAGGTCATCGAAGGTGATGCCATCCAGCAGATTGTCACAGGTGCTCAGGTCAACCCCGAGCTTCCATTCTCTATCCATACCAACGCCTCCTCAAATCGAGCCACAGAAGTTGCCCAGCTTCATCCAGAGGGAGAGGGTCTGCACCGTCATCCGCACCGTATCCGGGACCCCGGTGGTCAGCAGCCAGCGGTGGGACTGATTGAACAGCCGGGTGGCCGCCGTCCGTTCCTGCTCCGTGAACTCCTCCAGCCAGCGGCGCCGCCGCCGGCCGGTTTCCCAGTGAGCGCCGAACCGGGTCATGCAGATCAGTGCATAGGGGATGTTGGCATTGACTTCCTCGCTGGTCAGCACCAGATAAGTCTCACACTTCGCCATCTTAACTCCTCCTCGTATAATAAGTTTCAAAGTTAATAGTTTCAGGTATCAGCAGGCTTTGAGGTGCCCGTGATACAATAGCTGTAGGACAGCAGGGTCAAGTTCTGAGTCCTCCGGTTGAGCCGTAAGGCTACTTCACTGAAAGTCTGTTCCCCTGAACCGGAAGTTAGCTGCAAACTCATTGGCTGTTTGCCTGGGACAAGACCGCCCTTTCAGCAGTGAGGGCTATCGCATTGGTCTGCCCAGGAATGATTCTGATAAGCGAGGGTGCCAGATGCTCCGGTTATCATGGGTATCTCAAAGCCTGCTGGCCTGAAATCTCCATGCGGGGAGGTGAAAATTGTGAATCCACTATTCGTTGGCATTGATGTGAGCAGCAAGA
>ERZ826242.1404-NODE-1404-length-26415-cov-12.628945_pt1 | contig 26415 bp, 24 predicted proteins | sample MGYA00519871_ERZ826242 | MGnify/ENA primary metagenome ERZ826242 (study PRJEB31778, sample SAMEA3449226) | human gut metagenome | biome: human gut; feature: human-associated habitat; material: faeces | place: United Kingdom | collected 2010/2012 ...
GCAACAGCAAGTGAATATGTAAGAACAAGTAATAATAGTGCATGTACAAGCGTTAGTGTATACTATACTACTTCATCTTGTTATGGTAATGGAAGTACACATAATTGGTTAACGAAAATAATGAATTCATCAACTAATAAATATAGTTGGTTGCTTTCGCCGTATAGTGGCTACTCGCTCTTTGGGTTCACTGTCTTTTCCGAAGGTTTCCTCAACTACAACAACGCTAACAATACTGCGACCGGCGTGGCGCCCGTTCTCTATCTAAAATCTGACATCACATTATCAGGAGAGGGAACACAATCCAATCCATATACAATAGGGTAATAAAAACAATAGAATATTATAATATAAGATGATACTAATTGGTGTCATATTTTTTGTTAAAAGATCGAATTTTATAAAAATCGTGTTTTTAGCATTCTACTATTGACAGTGCTAACATATAATGTTATAATGAAGTAGCATTCATAAAGACGGAGTGCCAAACTAGTGCTGTCGGAATGCCGAGAAGTGCTAGGAAAACTCTAAATAAAGAGGTGGAAAGATGATTACTCAAAGACAAGAAGAATTACTTAAGCTAATCGTAGAAAGTTATATTAAAACGGCTAAACCTGTTGGTTCTAAAGCCTTGTGTGATACAATGAATTGTTCAAGTGCCACTATCAGAAATGAAATGGCGTTTCTTGAAGATCATGGTTTATTAGAAAAAACCCATACATCATCAGGCCGAATTCCAAGCGATAAAGGTTATCGATATTATGTTGATAACATAATGAGCCCAAAAGAATTAACTGGCGAAGATATGCTTAAATTACAGACGATTTTTAAAAACAATTCCTTAGTCTTAAGCGATGCTATTGTCAAAAGTATGGAAATAGTTTCCGAACTTACAAACTATACCGCCATCGTTTTAGGCGAATCATCAGCTGATAATAAAGTTGCCAAAGTCGAGGTAGTACCAACTGCTGAAAACCGTTTAACTGCTTTAGTTATTACTGATAAAGGCCATGTAGAAAATCGAAATGTTGTCTTAGAAGAAAGAGTAAGTACAGATGAAATAAAACAAACTGTTGATATAATTAACAAATTAATCGTTGGTATTCCGCTGTCTGAAGTTAGTAAAGTATTAGAGTTTGAAGTAAAACCAGTTATTGATAAATATGTGAAGCAGCACGAAGCTCTTTATAATGCCTTCTATAACGCCTTTAGTGATTTCGCACCGAAACCAGATATTAAAATGCATGGAACTACTAAATTACTTAGTGAACCAGAATTTAATGATGTCTCAAAAATGCGCGAATTACTAAATAAATTTGAAGATCAAGACTTAATCAAAAATATTAAATCTGATGATGATGGCGTAAGTATTTATATTGGTAGTGAAAATATGATTGACGATGATATTTCCATTATTAAAACGTATTATACAAAAGATGGCGTTGAAGGAACAATTGCTTTAGTTGGCCCTAAAAGAATGGAGTATGGTCGCGCTGGCGCATTACTAAATTACATCAAAGAAAACATAGGGAAAAATTAAAAGAGGTGAAGAAATGAAAGACGAAGAAAAGAAAAAACACCCCAAAGAAGGAAAAGATAAAAATAAAAAAGATAAATGTGAATGTCATGGCAAAGAGGAATGCAAATGCCAAGAACAACACGAAGAGCAAAAAATTAAAGATCTAGAAGAAGCTTTACTTCGTAAAGATGCTGACATGATAAATTATCGTAAGCGTAAAGATGAAGAAGTTACAAAAATGCTTATGTATTCAAAGGAAGATATTGCGAAAGATTTACTCCCAATTGTCGACAACTTTGAAAGAGCTATTAACCTAGATGACGATAATTTAGACGATGAATTGTCAAAATTCCTAGAGGGCTTTAAAATGATCTATTGCCATCTAACTGAAATTTTAAACAAATACGAAATAAAAGCAATCGATGGTGCTAATAAACCATTCGATCCGAATTACCACCAAGGCGTACTTACTGAAAAAGTTGAAGGTATGGAGCCAGGTGTGGTAATTGAAGTTTTACAAAAAGGTTACTTATTAAAAGATAAAGTTATTAGACACGCTATGGTAAAAGTTAGCGAATAAAAGAAAGGAATGATAATATATGAGTAAAATAATAGGTATTGACTTAGGAACAACAAATAGTTGTGTATGTGTATACGAAGGTGGTGAAGCAAAAGTAATCGCCAATGCTGAGGGCTCAAGAACAACCCCTTCAGTAGTTGCTTTCAAAAATGGAGAAATCATTGTTGGAACTGCAGCTAAAAACCAAATGTTAACAAATCCAGATACTGTTTTTTCAGTAAAAAGATTAATGGGAACAAAAGAAACAATCAAAGCAAATGGAAAAGAATATACCCCAGAAGAAATCAGTGCTATGATTTTAGGTGACTTAAAGAAAACTGCGGAAAGTTATTTAGGTGAAACAGTTACAAAAGCTGTTATAACAGTTCCAGCTTACTTTAACGATGCTGAAAGACAAGCAACTAAAAATGCTGGTAAAATTGCTGGCTTAGAAGTTGAAAGAATTATCAACGAACCAACTGCTGCCGCTTTAGCATACGGTCTTGACAAGCAAGATAAAACAGAACAAATTTTAGTTTACGATTTAGGTGGTGGAACTTTCGACGTTTCAATTCTTGAAATCGGTGATGGCGTATTTGAAGTTAAATCAACTAGTGGTAATAACCGTTTAGGCGGGGACGACTTTGACCAAAGAATCATTGATTATTTAGTTGAAGAATTTAAAAAACAAAATGCTATTGACTTAACTAAAGATAAAATGGCAATGCAAAGATTAAAAGATGCCGCTGAAAAAGCTAAAAAAGATTTAAGTGGTGTTACAACTACTAACATCTCATTACCATTCTTATCACAAGGTTCAGATGGACCACTTCATTTAGAATTATCTTTAACTAGAGCTAAGTTTGAAGAATTAACAGATGATTTATTAGAATCAACATTAGAGCCAATTAGAAAATCATTAAAAGATGCTAATTTGTCTAAAAATGATATTGATAAAGTTCTATTAGTAGGTGGATCAACTCGTATGCCAAAAGTAGCTGAGTTAATCAAGAAAGAATTAGGAAAAGAACCAAGTAAAAATGTTAATCCAGACGAAGTAGTTGCTATGGGAGCTGCTATCCAAGGAGGCGTTCTAGTTGGTGACGTTAATGATATCGTATTATTAGACGTAACCCCACTTTCACTTGGTATTGAAACATTAGGTGGTGTATGTACCGTTCTAATTCCAAGAAATACTACTATTCCAACAAGTAAATCACAAGTATTCTCAACCGCCGCTGATAATCAACCTGCTGTTGACATTCATGTTCTTCAAGGTGAAAGACCAATGGCTGCTGACAACAAAACATTGGGTAATTTCCAATTAACTGGTATCCCAAGTGCGCCAAGAGGTGTTCCACAAATCGAAGTTACATTTGATATCGATGCCAATGGTATTGTTAATGTAACTGCTAAAGATAAAGGAACCGGTAAAGCTCAATCAATTACCATTACCTCAGGTGGTGCTTTATCAGATGAAGATATCGATAAAATGGTTAAAGAAGCAGAAGAAAATAAAGCTGCTGATGAAAAACGTAAAGAAGCAGCTGACGCTAAAAATGAAGCTGAACAAACAATTTTCTTAGCTGAAAAATCAATTAAAGAATTAGGCGATAAAGCTGATAAAAAAGAAAAATCTAAAGCCGAAGATCAAATCAAAGATTTAAGAAAAGCTTTAGAAAAAGATGATGTTGAAGATATTAAAAAGAAAACTGAAGCATTAAGTGAAACAGCCATGGCTTTAGGTGCAAAATTATATGAAGAAGCAGCTAAACAAAACGAGGCTCAAGCTAATGATAAATCTGAACAAACCGAAAAAACAGAAGATAAAAAAGATGATAACGTTAAAGACGCCGAATATGAAGAAAAATAATTAAATGATAGGTTCTAGAATACTAGAACCTTATCATTGTATAAGGAGACGCTATGAACGATAAAGCTAGAAATGAGATCGATGATAAGTATAAATGGGATTTAACTGATTTCTATAAAACTGATGAAGAATTTTATCAAGATTGTGAAGAAGTTATCAAAATTATTGATGAGCTTGCTAAGTATAAAGGTAAGGTAACCCAAAATGGCCAAAGCCTTTACGAATTTTTAACCAAGGCCGAAGAATTTTATGCAAGATTAAATACCATCGATGTTTATGGACACTGGCTTCGTTATACAATTAATATGACCGATAATGATGCTCAAAAAATAAAGTTAAAAGCGAATAGTATGTTTAAATATTATCGTGATAAATTATCTTTTATTGAAAATGAATTGTATAAAGTCGATTTAAATAAACTCCAAAAAGGGGAGCCAAGATTGAAACCCTATAAACGTTTTTTAGATAGCTTTATTAAAGGTAAAAAACATCGCTTAAGTGATAAAGAAGAAAACATTATTTCCAAAACTCAAAATATTACCAATCAAGCATTTTCTATATATAATAATATCACTGTTGCTGATGCCAAGTTTGGTACTATTGACATAAATGGAGAAGAGATACAATTAAACAGAACTAATTATCAAAAATTCATCAAGCATGAAAATAGAGATATTAGGAAAAAAGCCTATCAAACAAGAAATCAATTTTATAAAGATTATAAAAATTCCATTTGTAATACTTTCCAAATGAGTATTAATAAAGTAGTCTTTGATAGTACCATTCACAAATTTAATTCGCCATTAGAACAATTTCTATTTGAACAAGAATTATCGACAGCCACATTTGACACCTTAATGAGTTTTATTCCTGATCAAAATGGCTTGCTAAAACGATTTGAAGAAGTTAAAAGAAAACTGTTAAAATTAGATAAACTACATGATTATGATTTAGCATTAGAACCAAAGTTAAATATTTCAAATACCATAGAATATGATAAGGCTATTACAATTATCCAAGAAGCCTTAAAAATATTCGGGGATGAATATGCTAATAATTTAACTAAAATGTTAAATAATCATCTAATTGATGTTTATCCAAACAAAGGTAAAAGGACTAATGGTTATGAAATTTCTAGCTATAAACAAATGCCAAGAGTATTATATAATTATCACGAAAGCATAAGTGATGTTTATAATTTAGCTCACGAGATTGGTCATGCCATGCATGCATACTATACTAATAATAATCAACCATATTTATATTATGAAAGCAATCACTTAGAAGCTGAAACAGCCTCACTTACTAATGAAGTTGTCTTGACTGATTATTTAATTAAACAAGCAAAAACTAAAGATGAAAAAATATATTATTTAATTAGCCATTTAGATCAAGTTACTCTCTATTTCTTTATAACCGGAATATGCGCTAAACAAGAACATCAATTTTATCAAAGAGCCTTAGAAAATAATCCGATGACGGCCGATGAAATGTGCCAAAGTTATTATGACTTATTTAAAGCTCAGTATGAAAGTAATAATAGAGTTATTGAAGAAGAGGTAAAATATACATGGATGTTACGTTATCAATATCATACTCCATACTATTTTGCGCAATATGCTTTAGCTATGTCTGCTGCTTTAGCCGCAGGTCATAACATAATTAACCAAAAACCGGGATTTAAGGAAAAGTATCTTGATTTCCTAGCTAGTGGTGATAGTATCCCAACAAGAGAATTATATAAAAACTTGGACATCGATTTAGAAAATTCTAAAACTTATGAGGATGTCTTAAAATATATTGAAGAAAAGGTAAGTTTACTAGAAGAACTTATAAAATAACATCAAAAGAGAGGTGATAAAATGAAAAAAGATTATTATGAGATCCTAGGAGTTGATAAAAGTGCTAGTCAGGCTGAAATAAAAAGTGCCTTTCGTAAACTAGCTAAAAAATATCACCCTGACGTTTCTAAAGAACCAGATGCTGAAGAAAAATTTAAAGAAGCTCAAGAAGCTTATGCCGTTTTATCTGATGAAGGTAAACGTAAACAATATGACCAATTTGGTCATGCCGCTTTCGAAAACAATGGAGCTGGCGGTTATGATTTCTCTGATTTTGATTTTTCCGATATTTTCAGTGAATTATTCGGTCAAAATTTCGGTGGCGGATTTAGTAATTTCGGCTTTGGTGACTTTGGAGGCTTTGGTGGCCGTAGTTCTTCTAGAGCTACGAAGGGCGCTGATAAAATTGTCCGTGTTGACTTAGAATTTGATGAAGCCGTTTTTGGTACCGACAAAAGCATAACTTTAAATTTAAATGAAACTTGTGATGAATGTCATGGAGCTGGCGGTTTTGATGTCAAAACATGTGATCGATGCCATGGCTCAGGAACAATTACCATGCAACAACAAACCATTATTGGAAGCTTTATGACTCAAACTACTTGTGATAAATGTAATGGTAAAGGTGAGACCTATGCCAAAGAATGCACTCACTGCCATGGAAATGGTACTGTTAGAAAAGAAAAAGAAATAGAAGTTAAAATACCTGCTGGTGTTGACACTGGTAATCAGCTTCGTATTAAAGGCAAAGGTGAAGCTGGTAGTAATGGCGGACCTAATGGTGATATATATATAGAATTCTATGTTAAAAAACATCCGATTTTTGAAAGAGAAGGTAATGATATATATCTAGAACTCCCAATTACTGTATCTGAAGCTGCCTTAGGTTGCAAGAAAAAAGTTCCAACATTATATGGAAATATAACCTTAACCATACCATCTGGTAGTGAATCAAACGATAAACATCGTGTTCGTGGTAAAGGTGTAGAAAATGTTAATTCATTCGGTAAAGGTGATATGTATATTATCTTAAAAGTAAAAACACCGCAGAAACTGTCTAGGGACCAAAAGAAATTATTTGAACAACTTGCTAAAACCCATCTAGATGATGATAAAGAGTTTAATCGTATTAACGAATACTTAAAATAAGCCTATCTTAGGCTTTTTTATTGTTAAAATTGGATTTGAACTTTATAACAAGACAAATAGGTTTATATGTAATAAAAGTAGAAGTGTAAAACTTCTTCTTTTTAGTTCTTAAATTTGACAAACACTTAAAAAAAACGTAAAATAATTCCTTGTAAATCAAAGAAACTTCTAATAAATATCACATTTACCTTGCAGGCAAAACGTATATATATTATAATATATATATATTGAAAGGGTGAAATGATGGAAGATATATTATTTATGGCAGAAACAAAAATGGAAGAAGCAATTGAAAACATGAAAAAAAGATTTACAAATGTTAGAGCTGGACGCGCTAATCCTGCGATTTTAGATGGTGTTATGGTAACCTATTATGGAGCTAGTACCCCACTAAAACAACTCGCAACTATTTCAGTTCCAGAAGCTAGACAGTTGATGATCAAACCATTTGATAAATCATGTCTAGGGGACATTGAAAAAGGTATATATGAAGCCAATGTTGGTTTAACACCTAATAACAATGGTGAAACAATTACTTTAAATATTCCCGTTTTAACTGAAGAAACAAGAAAAGATTATGTTAAACAAGTTAAACAAATCTCTGAAGATTGTCGCATCCATTTGAGAAATGTTAGACAAGATGCTAACAAAGATATTCAAAAATTAGAAGAAGCAACTGAAGATGAAAAAAAAGGAATGTCTGAAGATGTTCAAGACTTAATTAACAAATATAATAAAATAGTGGATGAACTTCTAAAAGAAAAAGAAAACGAACTACTTACAGTTTAAAAAGGACGTGCATAATATGCTGAAAAGAAGAAATAATAAAGAAATCGACACCGAAAAAATAAACGATGTCACTGACCTTGCTTCCAAAGTTTTAAGAGTAACATATTTTTTACTATTAGCTTTAGGAATCTATTTAATTTTACTTTTATTTAAAGAAACGAATATCCTTAGTTTTATATGGACCGTTGTAAAAATTGTCGCTCCATTATTTATTGGTATTTTAATAGCTTGGCTCTTTGATCCATTTGTCAAATGGCTACAATCTAAAAAAATCAAACGGAGCTTTGGCGCCATTATAACTTATTTAATTTTATTTTTAATAGTGTTTGTTGTCTTAGCGGCGCTAATTCCTTTATTAGCAGCTCAAATAGGTGAATTTGCTAAAATAGCTCCAGGAGTTTTTGAATCAATTAAAGGTTGGTGTTTAGGCCTTTTTGATTATATTGGTCAAATCCAGAACATTGATGCTGATTCACTAAAAACAGAATTTTTCGATAAATTCAATGAAATTGCTGCTGGTATCACCAAAGAATTACCAAGTCAACTATTTAGTATAATTTCAGGGTTCTTCTCTGGTATGGGTACTTTAGTGCTAGGTCTTATTATTGGTTTCTTCTTATTAGTAAGCTTTGATTCAAGTTCATCTTTAATTAATTTCATCCCGAAAAAAATTAGAGATACTAGTATGAATTTAATCAACGACGTGAATAATTCACTTCGTAAATATGTTCAAGGCGCTTTAATTGACTGTTCAGTTATCTTTATTTTAACCTCAATTGGTTTATGGATGATTGGACTTAAAGCTCCCGCACTTTTCGGATTCTTCTGTGGTTTAACTAATATCATCCCTTATTTAGGACCATATATTGGTGGAGCCCCTGCTGTAATAGTTGGTTTTACTCAAAGCCCAACTATCGGTATTTTAACAATTGTTGTCGTTGCTGTTATTCAATTCTTAGAAGGTAACTTTTTACAACCATATATTATGTCAAAGACTACTAAACTACATCCAGTAACAATTATGTTAGGATTATTAGTATTTGGATATTTCTTCGGTATGTTAGGAATGCTAATTTCAACTCCTGTTTTAGCTGTTGGAAAAACAATATTCCAATTCTTTGATCGCAAATATGGAATAATTGATCGGGCCGACGAAGAAATATTAGATTCTGAAGTCACGATTAGTGTCAATAAAATTAAAAATCATAAAAACGTAAAAAAAGAAAAGTAAGTTAATTCAAACTTTATAGAGAGCTAGGAAATGGTGGAACCTAGTAAGTTGATTAACCCAAAGCTCCTTTTTAGTGAAATGTAAACATTTCCGGTGAGTAGCCGTTATCAAAATTAAGAATAATTAGGATGGTACCACGGCTTTTCGTTCCTAGATAGCTTGGTATCTTTTTCTTTTTCAAGGAGGAATTATGGTAAGATTTAAAACAAAATGTGCTGTTTTCTTGATTCTCACCAAAGAGAAAAAAGGTGAAAAATATGTTCTTCTCCAGCACCGCTATAACACAGGAATCGAAGATGATAAGTGGGGCGTCAGTGTAGGAGGCCATTTAGAAAAAGGTGAAACTATTAAGTCATGTTTAATTCGTGAAACCTTAGAAGAAATAAACATTACTTTAGATCCTAATGAGTTAACCCTAGTAAATATAGTTCATGCTAATTTTAATGGTAGTGAATATATAATGCCAGTTTTTCATAGTAGTAATTGGCAGGGCAATCCTAAAATAATGGAGCCAGATAAATGTGATGATTTAAAATGGTTTAATATACATAATCTTCCGGAAAACATGTCAGCTAATCGCCGTCAAATGATTGAAGATTATCTAAATAATCAAAATTACCGTGAAATCGGTTTTGAATAAGGAGGAGTTATGGAAAAATTATATGTCCTCGCTGGTAAAGCGCGAAGTGGTAAAGATACAACCGCTGAAATACTTGATGAAATATATACTAGTAAAGGTAAAAAAGTAATCAAACTTTCATATGGCTATTATCCTAAATATTATGGTAGTTTAATTTGTGAGTGGGATGGAAAAGAAGAAACAAAACCTCGAACTGAACTGCAAAACATTGCTCTTGAATCACGAAAAATAAATCCAGGTTTCATTGTTAGACGAATGGAAGAAGATATTAATATACTTCAAAAATATGCCGATATAATTATAATTACCGATTCAAGAATGCCAGAAGAAGTAAATATGCCAAAGGCAAAGTTCAAAGAAACAATTACCATTAAAGTTGAAAGACCAAATTATGAAAGTCCATTAACAAAAGTGCAAAAAACAAGCCTTATTGAAACCGCACTTGACAACTATCATGCCTATGATTACACAATTCAAAATGAAGGTAGTTTGGACGATTTAAAAAATAAAATCAATAATATTATAGAAGACAATTAGGAGGTCATATGGAAAAATTATATGTTTTTGCTGGTAAAGCGAAAGTTGGAAAAGATACTGCTGCCAATGTCACTGAAGAATATTACCAAAAGAAAAGTAAAATAGTTATTAGATATTCTTGTACCGTATATTTAAAAAAATATATCCAAGAAATTTATAATTGGGATGGAAAAGAAGAAACAAAACCCCGTGATATTCTGCAATCATTAGGTAAAAAAATCAAAGAAACATATCCTAATTTCTTTATAGATAGAATGGAAGAAGATATTAAGTTCTTGTCTAGTCATTGTGATATTATGATTATTACGGGAATTAGATTAGTTCCTGAATTAAACTTTTTAAAAAATCAGCCTAATAGTGTTTTGATTAAAATTGAAAAACCAAATTTGGATAATAAGCTAACAGAACAAGAAAAAAAGGACGTCACTGAAACAGACGTCGATAAATTTAATGGTTATGATTTCATTATCCAAAACGATAGTGATATTCCTAATTTAAAAAATAAAATAATTAAGCTAATAGAAGAGGTGGACCATGAATATTAAAGATACATATATTAATTTTTTTGAAACTAAAGGACATAAGCATATTCCAAGTGCCCCAATCATTCCGGAAAACGATCCAACTAGTTTATTTACAACCGCTGGGATGCAGCCATTAGTACCTTACCTAATGGGTGAAACTCATCCTGAAGGAACAAGACTAGTCGATGTTCAAAAATGTTTTAGAACTAATGATTTAGATGAAATAGGTGATACTACTCACCATACATTTTTTGAAATGCTAGGAAATTGGAGTTTAGGTGATTACTTTAAAAAAGAGTCAATTAGCTGGAGTCTTGAATTCTTAACTGAAGTATTAAACATTCCAAAAGATAAATTAGCCGTTACTGTTTTTGAGGGCGAGGGAAATATCCCAAGAGATGAAGAATCCGCTGATATTTGGAAAAGCCTAGGCATCAGTGAAGACCGCATAAGTTATCTAGGTAAAGATGATAATTTTTGGACTGTTGGTGGTAGTGGACCTTGTGGGCCAGATAGTGAAATTTTCTATTGGCGTAGTAATGAACCAGTACCTACCAAACACGATCCAGAGGATGAAAGATGGGTTGAAATTTGGAACAACGTTTTCATGCAATACTACTTAGATGATGAAGGTAACGTTACTGAATTAAAACAAAAGAACGTTGATACTGGCATGGGCGTTGAAAGAATAACCTCAGTTTTAGAAGGTGAAAACGATAACTATAAAACCTCAGTTTGGAAACCAGTAATTACTAAAATAGAAGAAATTACTGGCAAATCATATGATGATGTAAACTACACTAAAGCAATGCGTATCATTGCCGATCATATTAGAGCTATCGTTATGATTAGTGGAGATGATTCTGGCTGTAAACCATCAAATACTGATCAAGGATACATTTTAAGAAGATTAATCAGAAGAGCTATTAGATATGCTAAAAAGTTAGACATCGATATTAACAGTAATTGGGATCAATCAATTGCTTTAATGATTATTGATGATTATTCTAAATATTATCCAGAACTAGAAAAAAATAAAGATATAATTTTAAATGTTATGCAAACTGAAAAAAACAAATTTAATCGTACTTTAGAAAAAGGGTTAAGAGAATTTGAAAAAATAACTAATAACTTAAATGATAATACTATCAATAAAGATTTAGCTTTCAAATTATATGATACCTATGGTTTTCCAATTGAGTTAACCGAAGAGTTAGCGAAAGAACAAAATTTAATTGTTGATACCGAAGGCTTTAATCAAAAATTTAAAGAGCATCAAGAAAAATCACGAGCTGGAGCGACTCAAAAATTCAAAGGTGGACTTGCTGGTGATAGCGTTGTCGAAACTAAATATCATACAGCTACCCATTTGTTAAACGCTGCATTAAAAGAAGTCATTAATAAAGATGTTCATCAAAAAGGTAGTAATATTACCCCTGAACGTATGCGTTTTGATTTCTCTTGTGACCATAAATTAACCGATGAAGAAAAACAAAATGTTGAAGCTTTAGTTAATAAATGGATTGCTGAAGCCCTTCCTGTAACCCATACACAGATGAACAAAGAAGAAGCTTTAAATTCAGGCGCTGAATGCATGTTTATTGAAAAATATCCAGACGAAGTAACAGTGTACTCAATTGGAAATATTTCCAAAGAATTGTGCGGTGGACCTCATGTTCAAAACACTAATGAACTAGGACACTTCAAAATTAAAAAAGAAGAAGCCAGTAGCGCTGGCGTTCGAAGAATAAAAGCCATTTTAGAATAGTGAATAATACTATTCTTTTATTTTCTTTATATAACTAAGCGTGTTATAATTATAATTGGAAAAGGTGATGTGTAATGGGAAAAATTACTAATATAATGCTTATGTTAGATTATTTAAATACAGGTAAAAAATATACTACAAAAGAACTTGCAACTAAACTTGGTATTTCAGAAAGAATGGTTAGATACTATAAACAAGAATTAGAAAGCGCCGGCATATATATCGATACCTTTATGGGCCCAAACGGTGGATATTTTATGTTGAATTCATCTAATAATTATAATCATATAAACAAGTATGACTTAGAATTAATGAAAAAGGTGGAAGAAACTCTTGAAATTAACAATTTTGAATATATTGATAAATTTACAACATTATTATTAAAGTTAGAGCATGCATATAAAATCGAAGAAGAAAAAAGTAAGTTTAGCGAAATAATTGATCAAGAAGAACAAAGCATTACATTGAAAACATTAAAAAAATATATAAATGAAAAGGCAAGAATAAAAATTATTTATGAAGATATAAGTGGCTCAAGGAAGGAAAGAATTATTCATCCATTACAAATTTTTAAGTTTGATAAAAAAATATTTATAACGGCTTATTGTGAATTAAGAAACGACATAAGGCACTTTGAGTTATCAAGAATTAAAAAAATAAATAAAGGTTAAAGTAAAGACAAAATATTTCCTACTAATATGATATAATCTACATAGAATGAAGAGAAACCGAGCCTAAAGATTACTCCAAAATATTCAGAGCATATAGAGAAATAGATAATTTATTAACCGCTAAAACTATGCAGCTAGCCTTAAATTCATTTTATGATCTTGGTGCTAATGTGCAAGGTCTATGTTTTCCAAGCCCATATAGTTTTAGAGATGAACACGATGGTGATCCATATCTAGATTCATTAGGCATATTTGATATTAATCGCCGAAAAATACTTGAATGCTTATATAAAAATCATGATTATAATGAACAAATGGAGGTTTCAAAACTGAGAGGGCGTGTTAAAAAATGAGTGAATCGAAAAATATAGACTTTGATACTTTGTCAAATGTCATACAAAACATTCATAATGATATCTATATATCCGGTCATAAAAATGCTGATTATGATTCTATGTGTTCATCGTTAGCCTTAGCTTTAATACTAAAAAAATTAAATAAAAAAGTAAAAGTATTTATCGAAAAAAATAGTATAGAAAAAGTTAAATATTTTAAATGTAACGATTTATTAACCAATACTTTTGATTCAAAAGATTACACATTTATTGTTCTTGATTTAAATAGAATCTCAAGATTACCAGATAGTATAGAAAAATATTATAAAGATGCTAATCTAACTATTAATATTGATCATCATAATGGTAATTTAACAAATGCTAATTATATTATTAGTAATCCTTCTAAAAGCTCAACTTGTGAAATGATTTACGATCTGATAGATAAGCTTAATATTGAATTAGACAAACAAATATCAGAATTAATATTTACTGGAATCATAAGTGACACTAATTCTTTTATGAATAGTACATCACCAGAGACATTTTTTGCAGCAAGTAAATTAATGAATACGAAAATTGATGGAGAGTTTTTAATTAATAAATTTTATTATGAAAAAACAGAAACCGAGTTAGAAGTAATCGCGAGTATAATTAATAATATCAAATTTGATGAATTTCACTATTCCATATTAAACATGAGGGAGGAACCTTTTAATAAAATTAGTTATGTCGATATTTCAAAAAATTGTATGCCAACTATTTCCAGTAATAAAAGCATAAACGTTTTAATGTTAATAATGGATTATGGCGACAAGAAAAAGGGTGAAATTAGAAGTAAAGGCAATGTAGATGTTAGTGCATTAGCATCTATACTAACAGGTGGTGGTCATACAAACGCCGCTGGATTTTCCAACAAAAAAAGCATATCTGAAATAATTGAAATATCTAAAAATTATTTAAGAGGAGTTAAACAAAATGAGAATAATTAGTATAGGAGATTTAGTATTAGACTATTATTATAATAATGGAAAGTTGCTAGGCATAAACGGAGGAATGTCATCTCATAATATAGTTGCCAATTTAGCTAATTTAGGATTAGACACAGCAGTTATTGGTGCATGTGGAAATGATAGTGCTGGAGAAATTGCCATTAAAAGTTTGGAAGACTTAAATGTAGACACCTCCAATATCAAAAAGGTTAAAAATTTAAATACCAGATGTTTTCATATAAATAGATTAGAAAGTGGCTTTACCTCAAAAAAACGTTGCCCAATCTGTAACAAAAAAGAGTGGTATGAAGATAGTCAAATAAATCTGGAAACAGTATTAGGACTAATAAGCAAAGAGGATATTGTAGTATTAGACAATTTAAATAAAATTAATCAAAAAATTATAAATGAAACAAATAATAAAATTATGCTTGATTTAGGACAGTATTATGAGTTAGAAAACTATAGTGATAACAAAATAAAGTCAATCTTTAAAAACCACTTCACAATAATTAATATAAATGAAAGAGTAGAAACCTATTTAAAAAAGCGCTTTAACAATATTAATTTTTTAAAAGCAGATTTAATTATTATCACTAAAGGAAATAAAGGCGCAGATTTTATTTATAAAAACAAAATCATCCACAAAGATTTAAAGCGAGTTGAGGAAGTAGACCCTAACGGTGCTGGTGATGCATTCTTTGCTACTATCATTTATGAATACTTAAAAACAGAGTTCAATATAGATAAAGCATATGAACATGCAGTAGAAATAACAAGTAAAGTTGTCAAACATATTGGTGCTAGAGGGCACTTAAATAAATTATATAAAATAAAAAAAGTTAATAACAGCTGCACATGTAATGATTTTGAACTTAGAAAAAAGCCCAATAGATGTAGTTTAAATATTAATCATCTTGAAAGCAGAATACTAGGTGCCTTAAATACCAAAGCATATAGTAAACTTGAAACAATAGACTTTCACAAATTAAATAATGCTGTATTCATTGGTACTGGTGGTTCTTATGCCGCCGCTTGCTTTGCTTCAAAAATCATTAATGCAATGTATGGGACTATAACCATTGCTGATGAGCCGAGGAATATTTTCTATTATAATAATTCTAAAATAGAAAAAATATTTATGTTTTCATATTCTGGAACAACTAATGACTTATTAGAGAGTACTAAAAATATCGAAAACAGTAAAAAAACAATTATTACAAAAGGCAAACTGGAAAAGGTATCAGAAAAAACACAGATTCCAAAAAACAATATAATCTCTTATTATTCTAATGCTAACAAAGGTAAAGAAAAAGGCTATCTATCTTTTGAAGGTGCTATTGTTCCGGCGACTTTATTTTTAAAATTGTACCATAAAGATGTTGATATTTTTGTAAAAAAATCTATATCTTATTGGAAACAATACTTTGATAATTACTTCGCTAATAATCAGGATTTGTTAAAAAAAGTATTTAGACAAAGTAATATCATTAATATATTTTATGGAGACAATACATCATGCTCTGCATTTGATCTAGAAAGTAAATTTATAGAATCTGGAATCTTTAATGTCTTGCTTCATGAAAAGAAGAATTTTTCACATGGAAGATTTATAAATTATGAACACATAAGTCCTAAAATAAACATATATTTAAAAAGTAAAGATGTTTCAAAGTATGAAGATAAACTATTGAATTATCTACATAGTGGAACTAATATAATTATTGAAAGTAAATATAATGGTATACTATGTGAATACGACTTGTTTATTATGGCACAGTATTTTATCTATTATATTTCAAAATTTCTTAAATTAGATATGTCAAAGCCAAGTTATTCAGAAGCAGCTATGGATGTATATTTTTATAAGGGAGAGCTTTAGTTAATAAATTACTAAAAAAGAGGAAGCTAGTAACGCCGGCGTTCGAAGAATAAAAGCCATTTTGGAATAGCACACATATTGCTATTCTTTTTTTGCATATAATAAAAAGGAGGTAAAAAATGAATAATATAGATAAAAATTTTAATAACTTAACAAAAACTATAGAAAAATTAAGTTCCGATGAAATTTTCTACAATATTCGTCATAAATACTTAAGTCTTAATGATGAATTAAAAAATTCTTTAGAAGACTATTTTCGAAGGTTCAATTATTGGGGAACCCTAGATTATAAAAATAATGACTTTAGCGAAATATATGAAAAAGCTTTGTCATTGAAAAACCATTTAGAAGATTATGTTTGGTTATATCAAAGGCTAGGAGACTATCGTTCTAAAAAACTTTTATTCGCAATTTTAAATAACTGGTATCAATATGATTTTGACAACTTAGAAAGATCAAGAGAACTAAACTTTAATGATTATTTTGATTTAGATTTAGTTAAATGTGAAAACGAAGTTCTTGTTGATTTAGGCGCTTATACTGGCGATACAACTTTAGATTATATTAAAACCTATGGTCAAAATAGCTATAAAAAAATATACTGTTTTGAAATAACTGAAGAGACATTCTCACTTCTTAAAAACAATTTGTCAGAATACCCTAATATCGAATTCATCAGAAAGGCGGCTAGTGATAAAAAAGGAGTTATGTATATAAATTCTAATCCTACTGATTCATCAGCCAATACTATATCTGATGAAGGCAGTGTTAAAATAGAAGCTACTAGTCTAGACGAAGAAATCACCGAACCAATAACAACAATTAAAATGGACATTGAAGGCGCTGAACAAAGTGCAATCATTGGTGCAAAAAACCATATTAAAAATGACAAACCAAAATTGTTACTATCTGTATATCATAATAACGAAGACCTTTGGAAAATTCCAAGAATGATTGAAGAAATATGCCCAGGATATAAATTTTATTTAAGAAATCATGGTGGCGGAATTTTTCCAACTGAGATAACTTTAATTGGAATTTTTAAAAATAATTCTTGACTTTTTAAAATAAAAAATGATAAAATTATAAATGCCAACGACACATGTAGTGCTAGTGCACGTAAATCTGATTACGGTACAGGCTAATGCTACGTGTGTTTTTTTGCGCACTATTATAGAAGGAGAGAAAAAAATGAAAAACAAAAAACCAATCTTAGTTTTGATCGTTGCAGCTTTTGCGGCCTTCCTTGCAACCTTCAACGAAACCTTTTTAAACATCGCTTTCACCCCAATAATGAAAGATTTTGGTGTTTCTGTTTCCACTGTTCAGTGGTTAACAACTGCATATATGTTAGGCGCGGCTATTATGGTTCCCGTTTCAGCTTTCATGTATCGCAAATTTAAGACCAAACCCTTATTTTTATTCACTGTAAGTTTATTAATAATAGGTAGTTTGATCTGTGCTTTAGCATCTAATTTTGAAATTCTATTAACTGGTAGAATTATTCAATCATTAGGAACTGGTATGTTAGTTCCAATCGCTATGAATCTTACTTTAAACGTTGTTCCAAGGGAAAAAATGGGAACTTATATGGGAATTATGGGAGCAGCTACAACCTTAGGACCGTCATTAAGTATTATTAGTGCTGGCGCTATTTTAAATTTTAGTACTTGGCAAACCTTATTTTGGATCTTTTGCGCACTAACTTTAATACTATTCATATTAGCATTAATTATCTTAGGCAAAACTGAAAAAAATGAAAACCCTAAGCTCGATGTTTTCTCAGTTATTTTAATAAGTTTAGCCTTAATTGGAATTCTTTATGGTGTATCCACTTTATTTTCAGGTAATATTATAATTGCCTTAATTGCAATAATTATTGGTGCCATTGCTTTAATTCTCTTTGTTAAAAGACAAAATAAAATTTCTGAACCACTAGTTGGATTAAAACCTTTATCCATAAAGCCATTTAGATCAGGTATTATTTTGAATATGTTGGCACTTATGATCGTTTTTTCCATGAATATTATTATGCCACTTTATATTCAAAGTGCTTTAAGCGTTTCTGCTTTTACCGCTTCAATTACTTTATTTCCTGCCATCATTTTATCTTGTATAATTGCGCCAATTGCTGGTAAAATATATGATAAAAAAGGAATTAAACATATTTTGCCACTTGGCTTTATTTTAATTTTTGTATTTATTCTTTTGCTAGGATTAACTAGAGATATGCACTCATTAATTGCAATCACCTTGCTTTATATTCCTGTTATTTGTGGTTCTGCTTTAATTATTGGACCTGTTCAAAGCTTTGCGTTAGGCAGCTTAAATAAAGAAGATAACCCTAACGGTGTAACTATGGTAAGCACGGGCTTTCAAATAGCTGGCTGTGTTGGCTCCTCAATATTTACTGGTGTATACTCACTAATGCTAGGTTTAAAATTAGGTGAAGGTGCTTCCCAAAGTGAGAGTTTATCTTTTGCTTATTTTATAACCCTTTTAGTAGCCGTTGCTATTGCCTTCATTGGTTTTATCATTGCTATGCATGCTCGAAAATACGAAAAAGTTTTAAAACAAGAAATACCAAGACATTTAACTTTAGAATCAATTATGAAAAAAGATGTCTTTACTGTTAATGAAAACACTACTTTAATAGATGTTTTAAAATTTATAACTGCTAAAAAAGTAAGTGGTGTTCCAATCATCAATAACAAAAATCAATTAGTTGGCTTTATAAGTGATGGTGATATTATGCGTTACTTAGCTAAAAGTCATCCGTTATTCACGAATGTATATTCATTTACTATAGCTAGCGAAAACAATTTTGATGAAAAATTAAAGGATTTAATGAAATTGAAAGTTAAAGATATAGTCAAAAAGAAAACATTTACAGTTGATATTAATACCAGTCTCGAAGACGTATGTAAGTTTTTAACTGATAACCATCTTAAAAAGTCACCAGTTATTAAAGATGGTAAGATGGTAGGTATTATAAATCGTAGTAATATAACTAAATACGCTATTGATTGTTATCTTGGCATGACAAAATAGAAACCGCAAGGTTTCTTTTTTAGTGTGTAATATTTAACATTATCTGACATATTTTTAATTAGAGGTGGATTATGAAAAAGATATTAATAGCTTTAATCTTGAGTACTTTATTTATTAGCCCAAATGTTAAAGCTACGGAATTAAAATTAGCTGAGAATGCCAAAGCTGCCATACTTATTGAAGCAAGTACTGGTAAAGTTTTATTTGAAAAAAACGCTGATGAAAAACTAGTTCCCGCCAGTATGACAAAAATGATGAGTATGCTTTTAATTATGGAAAGCATTGAAAGCGGAGTTTTAAAATGGGATCAAAAGATCACCGTTAGTGAAAATGCCTCAAGTATGGGTGGTAGTCAAATTTTACTTGAAACAGGCGAAAAAATGACAGTTCAAGATTTATTTAAAGGTGTTTCAATTGCCAGTGGTAATGACGCCGTGGTTGCGTTAGCTGAAGCTATAGCTGGTAGTGAAGCTGGATTTGTCGATATGATGAATAAAAGAGCCAAAGAATTAGGACTTAAAAACACTAATTTTAAAACACCCCATGGACTAGATGCCGCTAATCATTATTCGAGCGCCAGAGATATGAGTACTATTGCTAAAGAATTGGTTAAACATGAAAAAGTTTTAGAATTTACATCTGTATATGAAGATTATCTAAGAGAAAATACAGACCGTAAGATTTGGCTCGTTAATACCAACAAACTAGTTAGATTTTACGATGGGGTAGATGGTTTAAAAACTGGTTATACTAAAGATGCTGGATATTGTTTAACAGCTACAGCTAAAAAAGATGGCATGCGTATTATTGCTGTCGTTATGGGGGAACCTGATAGTAAAACGAGAAATAAAGAAGTAAGTGAAATGTTAGATTATTCTTTTGCTCAATATAAAGTTGAAAACTTACTTAACAATAAATCATCACTAGGAAAATATGAAATAGATAAGGGAAGTCAAAAATATGTAACAATTGTCCCTAAAGGTGATGCCACTGTTCTTCGTAAAAAAGGCGAAAAAACAGGAAATGCGACTTATGAAGTAAAACTAAATGACTTAAAAGCGCCAATCAAAAAAGGTGACACAGTTGGTAAACTTAAAATCAAAGAAAATGGTAAATTAGTTAGAACCGTTGACTTAACAACTAAACAAGATGTAAAAAAAGCTAATATTGGTGAACTATATTTGAGATATATGAAAGATATCTTTACTGGAGATATAAGTGTCTAAAATCAATTTTATTTTACACTTATCAATAATCTATTAAAACCTTTAAAATAAAGGTTTTTCTTTTATTTACACTGTAAAACTATTGCTCACTTACCGTAAATTATGGTATGATTATATTAGAAATTTCAAAGGAGGGATGAAAATGGAAAAATATGTACCTGATATCTATCAAAAAAGTATTTATACCGTTGATTATTCAAAACTATTAAGTAGAGGAATAAAATGTTTACTATTTGATTTAGATAACACCATTGTTGCTCCACGCTCAAATGAAATGCCAGAAAAAGCTAAAGATCTTTTCGTTAGTTTAAAACAAAAAGGCTTTAAAGTAATTATATTTTCAAATAGCCCTAAAATCCGCGTAAAACCTTTTAAAATATTTTTAGATGTTGATGCATTTCATAGTGCATGTAAACCATTTTCTTCTAAATTTAAGAAAGTAATAAATGAATATGGTTTTGAAATAAATGATGTTGCCATTATCGGTGATCAATTATTAACTGATGTTGCTGGCGGTAATAAAGTAGGAATAACAACAATATTAGTAAACCCAATTTCTGATAAAGATCATATTTTTTCAATTTTTAATCGAAAATTAGAACAACATAAAATGAATAAGTTGCGTAGCCGTGATTTATTCTCAAAAGGAAGATATTATGACTAAATGTCAAGGATGTGGAGCCATTCTCCAAGATAAAGATTCTACTAAAGAAGGTTATGTTAGGGATCTGTCTAAAAACTTATGCGAAAGATGTTTTAAAATAAGACATTATAATGAATATAAGTTTTTTGATAAGAATAATGATTATTATTTAGATATCATCAAAAATATTGAAAAGACAAAAGATTTGGTAATTCTTGTTACCGATTTTTTAAATACCGAAAGTTTAAATGAACTTAACATCAAAAATCCTGTTTTACTTGTTTTAGCTAAACGCGATTTAATTCCTAGGAATTTAGATGAAGACAAACTTTTAAATAATATTAAAACAAAATTAAATATTGTCGATAAAGTTGTAGTTTGTAGTAAAAATAATTATAATTTAGATTTACTTTATAATAAAATAACAAAATACCAAAAAAGCAAAAATGTTTATGTTATTGGTTATACCAATGCTGGCAAAAGCACTTTGATTAATAAAATTATAAAAGATTATAGTGAAAAAGAAACAAAAATTACTACAAGTATTTTACCTTCAACTACTTTAGATTTAATTGAAGTCGAAATTAATAAGGATTTAACAATTATTGATACTCCAGGATTACTAGATGAGGGAAGTATTATTTTAAACGTTTCTGGCAAAGAGTTAAATAAAATTTTGCCTAAAAAAGAATTAACTCCTTCCGTTATTCAAGTCAAAGTAGATCAAACAATAATTGTGGATAATTTATTCAGATTAGATGTTACAAAAGGCACAAATTTAATATTTTATATTTCAAATGATTTAAAAATAGAAAGATACTTTAAACCTACTGATAAATTAAATAATTTAAAATCACATAATTTAGATATCCCTGAAAATAGTGACCTAGTTATTAAAGGCCTTGGCTTTATTAAAGTTACAAAAGAATTAAAAGGAACCTTATACATAAATGGGCAAATAAGATATAGTATTAGAAAATCTATAATCTAACAAATTATAAAATCGTGGTAGAATAAAAGCCAATTTTTATATTAATAAAGGTGGGATAGAAATGACAAAAGTTACATTATTAAGTAAAGAAGATTTAGAGGGGAAAATATTTCAAAAATTGGGTAGAGCTGCTAGTTTACCGACCGATTTTGCTTGGGGTAGATATTATTGGACAAAAACTTTATCACAATTCAACGTTGATTACAATGCCTTTGAGTTCTTCGTCGCTAGTGCAGGCAAGTTGAGTGGCTGGACCAATGTAATCCATGACTATGGCGTCCGTCCAGTTCTAATACCTGATAATTTTGATGAGATAGCTAAAGAACAAAAAATTGATGATAAAGGAATTGGTTATGTTTCATACGGCGAATGGCCATCAAAGAAATTAGATATACAAGAAAAATTGATTGGAAAAACTTATACTGTTCCAGAGTTGCCGAGTACAGAGGAACAACAGTTCCAAGAGTATGTATATGATGGTAAACAATATATATGTAAAGATAATGAATGGTTCGAAGTGACACCAATTGAATGGATAGTCGATGAAAAAAATAGGAGACTAATTTCAAAATACATTTTATTTAATGCGCCATTAAATTATAAAAATCCAAAATATGATGGTCGTTTTGAAACATCTAGTTTATATAACTTTCTTAATAATGAATTTATAAATGAAATAATTCCAAGCAACCCAGTACCACAAGCTATTCAAGAATATACGCAGGATAATTTAGACACTGAAATAGCAAGATTAGAAGCTGAAATAGCTGCTAAACAAGAATTAATAACTAGAATAGAACTTTTAACTGCTGAAACTGAAGCATTAGATAGTGAACTAGCAGCATTAGGTATAGATCCTAATAAAGGTACAGCATATACTATTAAACCTCAATCGCAAAATAGCAAAGTCCCAAGTGGGAAACAATAAAATTAATAATTCAATATACTATAAAATTGTGATAGAATAATAGACAGTTTTTTGATTAATAAAGGAGTGATAAAATGACCGAAGTTACATTGCTAAGTAAAAAAGATTTAGACGGTGAAATTTTTAAAAAAATAGGAAGAGAATGTAGAGACACTGACTTTGCGGGGGACAGTTATATTGTGCCATATTGGACCATGTCGCCGTCCTACTTCAACTACAATTCCAGCGCTGGCGAGTTCGTCGTCACCGGTACAGGCGAGCTGGGCGGCTGGGGCAGTGTAAGCTATGGCTACGGCGTCCGTCCAATTCTAACAACTGAAAACTATGGTGAGATAATAAAAAGCCAAAAGCCATTTAAAAACGGGATAAATATAGTTACCTATGGTGAGTATCCCCAAAAAAGGTCAGCTTTTCAAGAAGAATTATCTTTAGCTTTTGAAACAGAAAAATTTAATAAAACTGGTAAAGATTATACTATCCCAGAGTCAAAAGACGGAAAAGAACAACAGTTTACAGAATATGAATATAACAGTAAAAAATATATACATAAGGATAATGAATGGATCGAAGTAACACCAATCGAATGGATAGTCGATGAAAAAAATAGAAGACTCGTTTCAAAAAACATTTTATTAAATGCCCCATTAAATTATAAAAATCCAAAATATGATGGTCGTTTTGAAACATCTAGTTTATATAACTTTCTTAATAATGAATTTATAAATGAAATAATTCCAAGCAACCCAGTACCACAAGCTATTCAAGAATATACGCAGGATAATTTAGACACTGAAATAGCAAGATTAGAAGCTGAAATAGCTGCTAAACAAGAATTAATAACTAGAATAGAACTTTTAACTGCTGAAACTGAAGCATTAGATAGTGAACTAGCAGCATTAGGTATAGATCCTAATAAAGGTACAGCATATACAATTACACCTAAACCTCAAAGTAGTCAAACACAGAATAATGAATAGTAAGATTTAACACTAACACAGTCAAATTATTGACTGTTTTTCTTTACACCTTCACCCCTTTGTGATAACATTATAATAGGGTGATGATATGTTAGGAACGATCATTGGTATTGAAGAAGATACCGTTCTAGTTAGACTTAATATAGAACTAGATAAATTTCAAAACATTGTTAATCTTCACGTTGTAATGGAAGATGACAATGGAATATTAGTTGGAGAAATAGCGGATATTAAAGATGGAATAGCTTATATTAATTTACTGGGAGAAATTATTAATAATAAATTTACCTTTGGTGTTATTAAAAAACCATCTTTTGGTGCCTCAGTTAAATTAATATCAAAAGAAAAAATTCCAATGATTATCAGTGTTGATGATTATAAGGAAAGTAAAGACTTATATATTGGAACAAGTCCAATATATAACGGAGTCCCAATTGCTTTTAACATCAATGATTTTTTCGCCAGCCATTTTGCTATCTTTGGTTCAACCGGAAGTGGTAAATCATGGGGCGTTGCTCATTTAATTCAAAGTATTTTCAATAAGAAAAATACTGTAGCTTATCGTGCTAGTATCTTTATATTTGATGCCTATGGTGAATATCATTCAGCTTTCAAAGATATTAGTAAGTTAACCCCAGAAGTTTCATTTAAAGCTTATACGACAAACACTAAATTTAGTGACACCGAAGTTTTAAAAATTCCTTTATGGTTACTTACAATTGATGACATTGCTTTACTTTTAAATGCTGAAAAGCCAACTCAACTTCCAATTATTGAAAAGGCTTTAAAATTAGTAAACGTTTTTGCTAGAGAAGAAAACGATGTTATTAAACCGAAAAATGATATTATTGCCAGAGCTATTTTAGATATTCTCTCTAGTGGTAAACCATCATCACAAATAAGGGACCAAATCTTCTCAGTTCTTTCAAATTATAAAACTAAAGATTTAAATCTTGAATCAACAATCTATCAGCCAGGATATGAAAGAAGCTTAAAACAATGTTTAATTATTGATGCAAGTGGTAAAATTAGAGAAATGGAATTACTCACTAAATATATGCAATCATTCTTAGATGATAATATTGAGCTTTCAATGCCTGATGGTTCATTCAAATTTGGCTTAAGTGATTTAAGCTTAGCTTTAGATTTTGCCTTAATCTCAGAAGGCTCATTAAATAGTGAAAGAGTTTATGATGAAGCAAATGTTTTAAAAGTAAGATTACATACTTTAATGAACAGTGACTATGCGATTTATTTTGATTGTAAAGATTATATTAGTATTGATGATTACATCAAAGAATTATTGTCAGTTGGTAATGGTAGGAAAGCGCAAATTATTAATTTCAACATTAACTATGTTGATGATCGCTTTGCTAAAACAATTACTAAAATATATTCAAAGCTATTATTTGAATACGCTAAAAATATGGAAAAAAGAGCTTCATTACCATTTCATATAATTTTAGAAGAAGCTCATAGATATGTTCAAAATGATAATGATATCAACCTTTTAGGTTATAATATATTTGACCGTATAACTAAAGAGGGAAGAAAGTACGGGGTTTTACTTGGCCTTATTTCCCAAAGACCTTCAGATCTATCAGAAACATCAATATCACAATGTAATAATTTCTTGATCTTTAAAATGCTCCATCCAAGAGATGTTCAGTATATTAGAGAAATGGTTCCTAACATTACTAATGAAATTGTTAAAAGATTAAGAGTATTGCAACCAGGTAATTGTATTGCTTTTGGTAGTGCCTTTCAAGTTCCCGTTCTAGTTAAATTAGATAAACCAACGCCACCTCCATCAAGTAGTAGTTGTGATATCAGTGCTAATTGGTTTATTGATAGAAAATAGTTAAAACTATTTAATAAAGGAGCAATAACTGTGGATTTAAAACAATTACAGAAAGAGATTTGGCAAAATAAAGTTGCTAAAGGATTTAACACAACAGATGTTAATAAAGAATTTTGCTATCTTTATGGTGAAGTAGCTGAAGCCTATGAGGCTTACCGAAAAAAGAAAGATGACTTAAACGAAGAATTAGCTGACATCGCTATTTATTTGTTTGGCATTTCTGAAATGCTTGGTTTTGATTTACAAACAGAGATTATGAATAAAGTTTCTAAAAATTCAAAAAGAGTATATAAAAATATTGATGGCGTTAATGTTAGAGTTACTGAATAATAACAAAAAAACAACCTAAATAATTGTGTTGTTTTTTTATGAATTTCGTTAAGTAAAAAGATAAGGTCCCGAGATATAGTCGCGTGGCATGTATAGAA
>ERZ826242.1415-NODE-1415-length-26188-cov-7.527417_pt1 | contig 26188 bp, 14 predicted proteins | sample MGYA00519871_ERZ826242 | MGnify/ENA primary metagenome ERZ826242 (study PRJEB31778, sample SAMEA3449226) | human gut metagenome | biome: human gut; feature: human-associated habitat; material: faeces | place: United Kingdom | collected 2010/2012 ...
CAATGACTTTTGATGCAATCAAAATCGGGTTGGCGTCACCTGAAAAGATTCTGGAATGGTCTAAGGGAGAAGTTACAAAGCCAGAGACCATCAACTATAGAACCTTAAAACCAGAAAAAGACGGACTGTTCTGCGAAAAGATCTTCGGACCAAGCAAGGACTGGGAATGCCACTGTGGTAAGTACAAAAAGATCCGCTATAAAGGTGTGGTCTGCGACCGTTGTGGTGTTGAAGTAACAAAAGCAAGTGTACGTCGTGAGCGTATGGGGCATATTGCCCTTGCCGCTCCGGTGTCACATATCTGGTACTTCAAGGGAATTCCAAGCCGTATGGGACTGATCCTGGATCTGTCTCCAAGAACTCTGGAAAAGGTACTTTACTTCGCATCTTATATCGTACTGGATAAGGGCGAGTCAGACCTGATGTATAAGCAGGTATTATCCGAGGCTGAATATCAGGAAGCAAGAGAAAAATGGGGAAGCGCATTCCGTGTAGGAATGGGTGCTGAATCCATTAAAGAACTTCTTGAGAACATTGATCTTGAGAAAGAATACACAGAACTTTCAGAAGGTCTGAAAGGTGCAACAGGTCAGAAACGTGCAAGAATCGTAAAACGTCTGGAAGTTGTAGAAGCATTCCGTGAATCTGGAAACAAACCAGAGTGGATGATCATGACAAACATCCCGGTTATCCCGCCGGATCTTCGTCCAATGGTACAGCTGGATGGTGGACGTTTTGCCACATCTGACTTAAATGACCTGTACAGAAGAATTATCAACAGAAATAACCGTCTGAAACGTCTTCTTGAATTAGGCGCTCCAGACATCATCGTTAGAAACGAAAAGAGAATGCTTCAGGAAGCTGTTGATGCCCTGATCGACAACGGTCGTCGTGGACGTCCGGTAACAGGACCTGGTAACAGAGCTCTGAAATCTCTTTCTGACATGCTGAAAGGTAAGTCCGGACGTTTCCGTCAGAACCTGCTTGGTAAGCGTGTTGACTACTCTGGACGTTCCGTTATCGTTGTTGGACCGGAACTTAAGATTTATCAGTGTGGTCTGCCAAAAGAAATGGCAATCGAGCTGTTCAAGCCATTCGTTATGAAAGAACTGGTTCAGAACGGAACAGCACACAATATCAAAAATGCTAAGAAAATGGTAGAAAGACTTCAGCCAGAGGTATGGGATGTTCTGGAAGAAGTAATCAAAGAGCATCCGGTTATGTTGAACCGTGCCCCTACACTGCACAGACTTGGTATTCAGGCATTCGAGCCAATCCTTGTAGAAGGTAAGGCTATCAAGCTTCATCCACTGGTTTGTACAGCGTTCAATGCCGACTTCGACGGAGACCAGATGGCTGTCCATCTTCCACTTTCAGTAGAAGCACAGGCAGAGTGCCGCTTCTTACTGCTGTCACCAAACAACTTACTGAAGCCATCTGATGGTGGTCCGGTAGCCGTTCCTTCACAGGATATGGTACTTGGTATCTACTATCTGACTCAGGAGCGTCCTGGTGCCAAGGGAGAAGGCATGATCTTCAAGAGCTTCAATGAAGCACTGCTTGCTTATGAGAATGCAGCAGTAACACTTCACTCACGTGTAAAAGTACGTGTATCTAAGAAGATGCCAGACGGAACAGTGAAGACTGGAACCGTAGAATCTACAGTCGGACGTTTCATGTTTAATGAAATTATTCCACAGGATCTTGGATTTGTAGATCGTGAAGTAGAAGGAAACGAACTGCTTCTGGAAGTTGATTTCCACGTAGGAAAGAAACAGCTGAAACAGATCCTTGAGAAAGTTATCAATACACATGGTGCAACTGCAACAGCAGAAGTACTTGACCATGTTAAGGCTATGGGGTATAAGCTTTCAACAAGAGCTGCCATGACTGTATCAATTTCTGACATGACTGTACCTCCACAGAAACCGGAGATGATCAAGAATGCTCAGGATACTGTAGATAAGATCACAAAGAACTTCAAACGTGGTCTCATCACAGAAGAAGAAAGATATAAAGAAGTCGTAGAGACATGGAAAGCAACTGACGATGCCCTTACAAAGGCACTGCTTGACGGTCTTGATAAATATAACAACATCTTCATGATGGCCGATTCCGGAGCCCGTGGATCTGACAAACAGATCAAACAGCTTGCTGGTATGCGTGGATTGATGGCTGATACAACAGGTCATACAATCGAGCTTCCTATCAAGTCAAACTTCCGTGAAGGTCTGGACGTACTGGAGTACTTCATGTCTGCACATGGAGCCAGAAAGGGTATGTCCGATACTGCTCTTCGTACAGCCGATTCAGGATACCTTACAAGACGTCTGGTAGACGTATCACAGGAACTGATCATCCACGAAGTGGATTGTGCAAAACCAGGAGCACCAATTCCTGGAATGTATGTAAAAGCATTCATGGATGGAAATGAAGTAATCGAAAGCTTACAGGATCGTATCACAGGACGTTATATCTGTGAGAACATCGTAGACAAAGATGGAAACATCCTTGTAAAAGCAAACCACATGGTAACACCAAAACGTGCAGAACTGATCTGCAAGAAGGGTGTTGACGAGAACGGAGAACCACTGACTCAGATTAAGATCCGTACAATTCTTACATGCCGCTCACATCGTGGTGTATGTGCAAAATGTTACGGAGCCAACATGGCAACTGGTGAGCCGGTACAGGTTGGTGAAGCTGTCGGAATTATCGCTGCACAGTCTATCGGAGAGCCTGGTACACAGCTTACTATGAGAACCTTCCATAGTGGTGGTGTAGCCGGTGGAGATATCACACAGGGTCTTCCTCGTGTCGAGGAGCTTTTTGAGGCCAGAAAGCCTAAGGGACTTGCAATCATCACAGAGATCGCAGGAACTGCTAACTTAAATGACACCAAGAAGAAGCGTGAGATCATCGTTACAAATAAAGAAACAGGAGAATCCAAAGCATATCTTATCCCTTACGGATCACGTATTAAGGTATCTGACGGGGCTGAACTGGAAGCCGGTGATGAACTGACAGAAGGTAGCGTTAACCCACACGATATCTTAAGAATCAAAGGACTCCGTGCTGTACAGGATTACATGATCCAGGAAGTACAGAGAGTTTACCGTCTGCAGGGTGTAGAAATCAACGATAAGCATATCGAGGTTATCGTTCGTCAGATGCTGAAGAAGATCCGTATTGAAGAGTCTGGAGATACAGAATTCCTTCCAGGAACAAACGTAGACAGACTTGAGTTCGAAGATGTGAACGAAGCACTTGAAGCAGAAGGAAAAGAACCTGCAACAGGTGAGCAGATTATCATGGGTATTACAAAAGCATCACTTGCTACAAACTCATTCCTGTCAGCAGCTTCATTCCAGGAGACAACAAAAGTCCTGACAGAAGCAGCTATCAAGGGAAAAGTTGACCCACTGGTAGGTCTGAAAGAAAATGTTATCATCGGTAAACATATCCCAGCCGGAACAGGTATGAGAAAATACCGTGACATCAAGCTGAACACAGAGATGGAAATGGAAGACGAGCTGGACTTTGATGATGATTTTGACTTCGACTTCGACGATGCAGATGATATGAATCAGGAGATTACTGTTGATGAAGGAACAGAAGAAGCTGTAGAAGAGACTGCAGAAGATACTGTTGCTGCAACATCTGAAGAAGAATAAAATATATAGAATATATACAAAAGAAGCTGTCAGTGTAGATTTACATCTGACAGCTTCTTTGTATACTCAGATATCCGTGAAAGAACAATAGAATAAATTGACTTTTATATTCAGAAAGTCTATAATAATTGTCAGTGAGAATCGGCGAAAAACAGTAACAGATTCTGTCAACATTTAAGAAAGGTTGGGTACTATTATGGATCAAGGTAAACTTACAAGAGTATTAAAATCAATGGAGGAGCATGAGATTCCACAGATGATCGTTTCTGACCCGGTTGCGATCTTCTATCTGACAGGAAAATGGATTTTCCCAGGAGAAAGACTTCTGGCACTCTATCTGAATGTGAACGGAAATCATAAGATGGTAATCAACAAATTATTCCCACAGGAGTCAGATCTTGGGGTAGATATTATCTACTATGATGATATCGAAGATGGAGTAGAGATCTTAAGCAGATACGTAGACAAAGACAAAACTATGGGAATCGACAAGACATGGCCATCAAAATTCCTCATTCGTCTGCAGGAGTTAGGCGGAGGAAGCAAATTCGTAAACGGATCTCCGATCATCGATTACATCCGTATGGTAAAAGATGAAAAAGAAAAAGATCTGATGAGAAAATCTTCTAAGTTAAATGATATTGCTATGGACAAGATTATTCCGTGGGTAGCAAAAGGATTAACAGAGAAAGAATTAAATGCAAAGATGCGTGAGATCTACAAAGAACTTGGATGCGAAGATGTATCATTCGATCCAATCACAGCATATGGACATGGTGCTGCAGATCCACACCATGTAACAGATGATTCCAAAGGAAAACGTGGAGACTGCGTAATCCTTGATATCGGTGGCTTCAAAGACAACTATGCATCAGATATGACAAGAACTGTATTCATCGGTGAAGTATCTGATCGTGCAAGAGAAGTATATAATGTAGTATTAGAGGCTAACTTACGTGGTATTGCAGCTGCAAAACCAGGTAACAGAATGTGCGATGTTGACCTTGCTGCAAGAAATTATATCGAAGAAAAAGGATTCGGAGAATATTTTACACACAGAACAGGACACTCTATCGGACTGGAAGATCACGAGTTTGGTGATGTATCATCTGTTAACACAGATATTATCCAGGTTGGACAGTGCTTCTCAGTAGAGCCGGGAATCTACCTTCCAGATGAGAACATTGGTGTTCGTATCGAAGACCTTGTACTTATCACAGAAGATGGATGTGAAGTGCTGAACGATTATACAAAAGAACTGATCGTTGTACCAGAAGAGTAAAAAGAAATATAAAGATTTCCTGAAACACAGAAAAATGAACGTTAGTATTTTAATCAAATAGCGAAGCGGATTGTGAATATCTGCTGGGCTTAGTATGAACCGTTAGATTTTCTTGAATGATACGGGATAAAACCCCCACCTGTCTTACAATATTAAGACAGGCGGGGGTTTTTGTTATCATGTGTTCGAAAGGAACTGTTATAATCCAAGCTGATCCGCAATTGCACACATTTCTTCCAGACCAATATCAATCAAATCTTCCAGTGATAATCCGGTGAATTCAATTGCTTCCATATAGTCACGGTTGGCCCCCTTGGCAAAACGGGTTTCATTAAAACGTTTTAATACAGATTTGCGTTTTACACTGGCAATCTTTTTGTCCGGGTATATCTGTGCTACCGCTTTTAAAAATCCGCTCATAGGATCTGCAGCAAGAAGTGCATACTGAATCTTTGTCTTTGCTTTTACACCACTTTTTGGGTTGTGAGCGCAGATAGCACCGAAGAGAACAGGATCATCAATTCCCTCTTTTTTCAGGATCTCAACTGAAGTCGGTCCATGCACACTTAAGTCGTGCTGCCAGTCACACTGTTCTTCATCAAGATCATGCAGGAGTCCTGCGATTCCCCAGTATTCTACATCGTCCGGAGCAAGACATTTTGCAAGTCCCTTCATAATGGCTTCTACTGCCAGGGAGTGAGTGATGTAATGTTCGCCTTTCATATATTTTGTAAGGATTCCATATGCTTCTTCTCGTGTCATGATTCATACCTCCAATTTTATTATTTATATCATGATGTGAGTGTTAAAAGTAAATTTTGCCACGCACTGATGTACTTGGATTGCTTTAGTGTTAGGTTAAACCTATAATTCTTTGAATATTATTGCAGCAAATTATTAGGAATATTTTAACACATTAGCAAGGCAATGTGAAGATGTAAATACAACAGATATATTTCATAAAAATATTTCTGAATTTTAGTAATCATCCAATCTTGGATGATTAGGCGTAATGACGGATTCAGCTTTCAGGATCTCTACGGAATGTATCGCATGTGTCAGGTAAGAATCCGGAGCGATACAAGCATCAGATTCCCAGGTGGTATTGTAAAATTCAGTAAATATCCGGTTCAAAATAATTTTGTTAGGAATACAGATATTATAATCTGGTGTGTTTTTCTTAAGTCTCAGATAAGAAAAGTCATCTGCAAGAAACAGAGTTGGCCGTGGTATATGCTGATAATCAGACAAAAGACCATTTGGCAGAATCTTAAGCTGCAGGGAATCTGAGATTTCGTGCAAATGCTTCAGGTGCTTCAGATAACGCAGACGCTGATCTGGTGTAAGGTGAATTCTGTACCCGTAAAAATCCAGTTCACCGGTAACCGTAAAGTCTGTAAATACAGAGGCATAGATTAAGGCTCTGACAGGAGTTGCTGCCAGAATCTGCGCAGTGATTGCATGCATTTTTTCAAGAACGGTACGATTAATATTTTCAATTTCGGATACATATTTATCCACCAGCTCACGGTGAAGGTCTGATGGAAGAAAATGCTCCGTAAAATGTCCACATAGACAAGCCGGACTCTGAGCAAAGAGAGAATGCTCGTATTCGTAGGTGCGGATCATCTCGGGAATGGAGCTTCTGCGGATAAGTAATGCTTCTTTGCTGCAAAGAAGACGGAGTTTATAATAAAGTTCTGTTGACAGAGACGAATCCTCAATCGTTGTAACAGCAAGACAGTGGCTCTGATCCACTAGCATGCCGGACAGGGAGTAGATATCCTTGATAGCAAATACCATTTTTTTCTGAGCCTGCGTTCCACAATAGAGATTAAAATCAATGTTTGAAAGGTTGGAAAGCAGGTTCATCAAAAATCCAGCAGTATATATTGGATCCAGACTTGTTGATTCCAGATCGATTATCAGGGAAAAATGTACGCCCGGAAGCACCAGACCCCTGTCATTATGCGTACTGTTGAACTCTGCGATCAGAAGCTGATAATTTGTGTCCACATTTAGAATATCAACCATCGCATATACATTCAGAGACTGTACTTTGCGGAGTGCAGGATGCTTCATCTTGAATATAAACTGATCCAGTGTCAGCTCCGGATAATAGGAAATCTTTGTTGCCACTTCAGCTCCGGTAGTGGTCTGGAGTTCTTTTACATAGCTGTATTCAGATTCCAGATGGTCATAGATTGCAGGCTGCAGATCGGAAATATCCGGTACCTGGTACTCGTCTAAAAAAGTTCTTACATTATCATCGGTAAGAGAATCGACGATACACTGACTGATATTCTGTAAGATAGTTTCGTGGTTCTTTTCGGTTGGAAGCAGCTTGCCGCTGATCCATTTACTAATATAAGATTCATCGTACTGTACGGCTTTGGCAAGTACGTAATTTTTTAAATTTGCCATAGAAGTCAGGTGCTCTAAAAGCACGCTGAAACGGTTCTTTTCTTTCATATAATATAATGCCCCCTCTGATACCATATAACCTGGAGTGTGTCTTTAAAAAGCATTTTTATAGAAGAAAATATTTTTTCAGACACACTCTAGTGTACTTTAAGGATAATAAGAAAACAAGTGAGTGGAAGTATAAAAATGCAATAAAATCATAGAAATAAGCAAAATTATCTCCTGAAAAGATGAAAAAATCTTGAAAAACTTGATTCAAGTGAATCAATATGCAGAAATTACCAATTCTATTGAGGATTAAAAAGTTCCGTGATAGAATACGAAACATATTTACGAATAAAAATTTTTATTTAACAGGGAGAAAAGAAGAAATGGAAAGTACAGGAATAAAGTTAACAGGAAAAGCAAGTATTGACAAACCGTGGTTAAAATTTTACCCGGAAGAAATCCGCAATATGGAAACACCGGTGATTACAGTTGAAAAATTTTTAAAAGCCAAAAATCCAGATGAGAACAAAATCGCATTTGAGTATTACGGAAATAAGATCACATGGAAGGAATTATGGGAAGAAGTTGACAAAGCAGCTAAGTCTTTAAAAGTTCTTGGATTTGGCGAGGGAAACAGAATCCCGTTATTCTTACAGACAGTTCCGGCACATTATATTCTTCTGCTCGCAGCAGAAAGAATCGGTGCAGCAATCATCTGCAGAGATGACATTCCGGAAGAATTATGCTTCGCGATCAGAAAGTCAAAATCAGATACAGCATTTGTCATGGATTATATATCAAAGGCAGATGAAGAATTGTTCCGTGAGACAACACCGATGACTCGTATGATAAAGATTTCTCCGTATGACTATGCAGACAGAGATGCTATACCGGAGTATGTAGAAAAAGAGATTGCTTCCAGATATGCAGATGAGACAGAGACGACAGAAGGTGATCTTACATGGGATGAGTTCCTGGCACTTGGAAAAGATTATACAGAAGATTACATGGCACCGGAGGATGCGAACAGACCGGTATTTGGTGCTTACACAAGTGGTTCAACAGGAATCTCTAAGCTGGTAATTCATTCCTCTTCTAATATTGTAGCAACTGCATTCCAGATGTCTATCTTTATCCCGCCATCAGATGTGCAGGAGAGATGGTGGCTGCCAATCTTACCACCGGCACTGATTGCAGTAACAGTATCCATGACGATCTTCCCATTGTCAGCAGGACTGATCATGGTACTGGATCCGTTCTGTCCGCTGGAAGATATCGATATCGCATTCATGGAACAGAAGCCGAACTTCTGGGCACTGGTTCCGATGCTGTGTGAGATTCTCATGAAGAGCGACAGAATTCCGGAAGATTATGATATGTCTCACTTAAGAACCCTGGGAACAGGAGCAGAGGCAATGAACGAAAGAAAGACACAGGAAGTAGAAGCATTCTTCCACAAACATAACGTACAGGCAACATTAAGTGCAGGTTATGGACAGAGTGAAGGATGTTCCAACTTCACACTGCCGAATCCAATGTTCCCGTTGGTAGATGGCTGCGTAGGTATGCCAATGCCTGCAACCACTATGGCAGTATTCTCAGATGATCTGGAAGAGATGAACTACGGAGAAATCGGAGAATTATGTATGACAGGTCCGGCTATGATGCTTCATTATGCAGGATGGAGAGGTACTGAACTTACAGAAAAAGCACTGATCAATCATCCAGATGGAAAATGCTGGTTACATACAGGCGATAAGGCTTACATCAATGAGCACGGAATTGTATATATCCTTGGACGTGGAACAACCGAGCGTTTCGGTGGCGGAGAGCTTTATATGATGAGAATGGAGACAAAGGCAGTACGTGTGGCTGGTGTAGAAGATGGATTCTTCTGTTTTGTACCAGATGATGAGCATGAAGGATATGTCCTTCCATACTTCTTTGTAATTCCTGATGGAACAAAGAGTCTGGATGAAATTGAAGCAGGATTAAAAGAAGCACTGGAAGATTATGAATATCCGGTAGAGATCCGTGTGATCAAAGAAAGACCATTCTTCCACTTTAAGACAAACAGAAAAGAACTGACAGCGGCAATTCTGGAAGAGAAGAAAGCAAATAAAAAAGATACATCTGTTGCATAAGTATACAGATAATTTAACCAATCAAGTAAGCAGCGAAGTGGATTGCGGATATTCCGCCTGACGAAGAACATAAAAGAAGCAGATAATGTCCCCGTATTTTGAATGATGTTAAAATACGGGGAAGTTTTATTAATAGTTTGTTTATCTAAGAAAACATGAGTAATTCTTGAATAAAACGATTAACAGTGGTATATTAGAACTGACACCAAGTAACTATTTTATATGCAAGGATATATGCAAAAAACTGATTACATCAGCATATAGATAGGGAGGAGTATAAATATAAAATAAAGAAACGAGGTGGTCTGAGGAAAAAGGGGCAAATAATGTTAAGTATCTAATCCAAACACAAAAGAAAGGGTAGACATTATGAAAAAGAGAAGTAAAAAGCTTTTGAGCTTGTTCCTCTCTGCGATGATGGTATTCAGTGTGGTACCTGCAGTTGCCTATGCAGAACCTGCAGCAGAAGAAAGCACAGCTGAACAGACAGCAGATCAGGAAGACAACACAGAAGCAGCGCAGGATGATGCCGATGCTGACACAGCAGAAGCAACTGCAAAAGAGACAGACAAAGATTCGTCAAAGACAGAAACAGCAACAAATAATGATGTTGCTACACAGGCAGAGAATAATGAAACAAAAGCAACAACGGGTACGGTAACAGGAAGTATTGATCTTTCTGGTATCAAATTTGGCGGAGCCAATGCAGCCGTTGCTGATAATATGGTAAAGAACCAGGATGTTAAGATTGACGAAAGCGATCCGACAGTTACACAGTTAAAAAAAGAACTGGAAAGTATCGAGATTGTTGGTGGTGAAGCTGAGGATACTGATTCACGTGTAGCAGTTGCAACTTATACAGCAGAAGATGAATCAGATACATCTACGGAAAAGAAACCTCTGACAGAAGAACAGATTCAAAATGTATTAGCTATGTTCCAACAGTATCAGGATCAGTGGAAAAAGAATGCGGACGTACTTGGTGTACAAATGCCATTCTACCTCAGTTATAACGATGATAATGATGACGGACTTGGCGTATTAGGAGAAATGCTCGTACTTGCAGGAAAATCAGTTGATGATGTACGTAGTGGAGAGTATACATACGATGATGTAACTGGTATGATCCTGAACTTCCGGTTTGGAGATCAGTATGGTGTAGAATACTATGGTGATACAGTAAAAAGTGTAAGAGATAAAGGACTGGAAGCTGTAAAAAAATCCGGAGCAAAAACAGAAGTGCAGAAACTTCTTGCACTGAATGATTATCTTGCACAGATCGATACATTCGATATGGCATATATCATGAACAGTAGTGATAAAGACAGTGATACACCGACGATGCAAGCACCAACGCCTACAAAAAATGAGCATTGGGATACGATGTATAAAGCAGTGTATGATGTTTATAAAGATAGTATTAAAGAGTCTTTTGAAAATGCTATTAAAGAGGGACTTTTTGACAATGCTACAAAACAGGCTCTTCGAGATACAGAATCATGTAAAAATATGTCAGATGAGGAGTTTAGTGCATTCCTTGAAACAGAAGAGGGGAAAAATGCATACAATCAATATTATCCACAGGTAAAAGCAAACATTGAGCAGAATGGCATGGATATACCTCAGGAAGATGGAACAACTGTTCATATGACATTAGATGATATTGTAACTGCTCAGATGGGTCAGCCAATGGAGAAACTTGGTGGAAAAACTCCAAATGAATATTTACCGATAGCAACAGAACAGGCAGCGACACAGCTGACAGACGGTATCGTAAATTATTGGGAAGGTACTCAGTTCGGAGCTATGGCTCTTGGAAAATCTGTATGTTTAGGATATTCCAAAGCTTATGCTTATATGATCCAGTGTATGCACTCTGATATTTACACAACAGATGGAAATATCGATAATGCATCCAGCTGGAAAACAGCAAAAGATTTGTATTATGCAGAAGATGGTAAAACAATTGATATTGACAAAGACTACGTAGTTGACCTTGTTCGTATTACATTTGACACATCTGTTACTATGTATGGAACAAAAAATAATGGATTTAACTCAGATCATTTCTGGAACGCTGTTAAAGTCGATGGAAAATGGTATTATATTGATCCGTGTTATACAGATGTATATACAGAAGTCATGTCACGTAATCGTGGAGAAATTAATGGAAGCATGAATCACATGTATTTCATGTTCAGTGATACGAGTGCGAGAAAGATGTATGATGGTTACTTTAATTCAGCAAGTGGATTGAAGTCATTATATAAAGATGTTGCAACAGATAAGACTTATGAAACAGCATGGCCGGCACGTATTGCAAGTACAACATCTTATGATGGAAATGGTAATGCGTATTATTCTTATAGTTCACAGGATTTATTCAGTATGATAACAAGTGACAATCCGGATTATACAAAGATGATGAATACGGAGTATAAGATTGTACAGCATAAGATGGGTGATACGTTAAAAGACGATCAGGATGACGGAGACAGCGATTATAACACATTGATTTTTATCAATAAAGAAGCGGACGATTCATCTAAGAGTAGCAAGGCATCTAATAGCTTGGGAAGCAGCTCTAGCAATAAGAACTATGTTGCACAGGTTTATAACCCAGAGACAAAAGAACTAGAAGATAATGATATGCTGACAAAGGCTGTTAAACAGTACATGAATGAAGCAGCAATCTATCCTTCCATCTTTACATCAAGCTACTATTATAATGGAAAAGTATATTTCAATATTAGTAATGCTATTTATACTTATGACGTGAAGACTGGTGAAGTAGTACTTGTAAAAGAGTATAATGAAGTGGTTGGACACAGAGATGCAACAGAGGCATTTGGTGCAATGGCATTTACAACTGCTACACCAGAAAAAGATGCAAAAATGGATATCACTGTAAATAATGCACCAATCGCAGGATTTACTATCAAAGATGGTAAAATGAAGGTGTCAATTGCTACAAACTATGCTTGGGTATCAGGTAGAACACAGCATGATGTGTATTCGGATCAGACCGATGAAAATGGCAATTATTCTATGCGCGATGATGTAAAGAAGACTTATGGATATGAATTCCAGGAAAGTAATTACAATCAGAGCTATAGCAATTATAAGTCAAGTTCTTATGGTAATGATGAAACAAATGATAATGATGAATTCATGTGGACAGCATGTATTGAAGATGATATTGATCTGAGTCATTTTGAAGCAGAACACTCAGACAGCGACTATGAAAAAGTTACAGTAGCTCCTACATGTGGAAAGAACGGTTATACAGAAGAGCGTTGCAAGACATGTGGAAAGATCAAAGAAGGAACTCGTAAAGAAGATAAAGATTCAGCAGTAGACCACCATTATGTTCACTATAATGAAACATATTATACAAAGACAGGTGGTAAATGGAATACAGGCAATAGTTATGTATGTGTAGACTGTGGTTATGCAGTTCAGAGTGATGACGATGATGATAATCTGAATTCAGATAAGAGTGTCATCGGAGCAAAAGATACTTATGCACTGGCAAAAGAAAAAGCTGGTCATACATATGCACCTGTAAAAGAAGATGCAGTAGACTGGGCTTCTGAAAAAGATGGAAAGATTACTCTTGCAAAAGATACAGATGTTAGTTGTACAGACTGTTCAACAAAGAAACTGGACTGCCTGCAGGATTATGAAGAAGCTGGAAAAACAATAACTGCTAAGACAGATAAAGATATTACACTTGATGTAACAACATCACACACAGGAACATGTGATAAAGGTGTGACAACTGTTTATAAAGCATCTGGAAAAGATGATAATAATAACAAGATCACAGCAACAAAGAGTGAAAAATCTGAAGCTGGACAGCATCAGTATGAAGCTAAAGTTGAGTGGAACAAAGTAAAAGATTCTGATGGAAATGTTACCGACAAATACAAAGCAAGCGTTTCAGACGTGAAGTGTAGTGTATGTGGTGACGAACCAAAGGATGATCAGATTACTGTAACAACAGAAAAGAATGCAGAAAAGAGCAAGGACGCTACATGTAAAGAAGCTGGAGTAACTGTATGGACAGCAACTGTAACTGTAAAAGCTGCAGACAGCGATACAGTAATTGGAACATTTACAAAAGACAAAGAAGTACCAATTGATGCGCTTGGACATAAGTATGGCGATCCAGAGTTCACATGGACAAAGGGCGACAACAACACTTACACAGTAAAAGCAAAACGTACATGCAAAAATGATGCATCTCATGTAGAAGAAGTTAATGCAAAAGTAACAGAGAAGACAGATGGAGCAAGCTGTACAGAAGCAGGAAAGATCACTTATACAGCAACAGCAACATTTGACGGAAAAGACTATACAGATACTAAGACAGAAAACGTGGATGCTCTTGGCCACAATTATGATATCGCTGAGAAGAATGGATGGAAATGGACAGCTGATAAAGAAAAAGGCTATGTTGTAAAAGCAACATTTGAGTGTACAAGATGTAAAGATTCTCATGTAGTAGATGCAACTGTTGAAAAATCAGAAGTTAACGGTGAGATTGTTTATACAGCAACTGCAACTTATGAAGGCGTAACAAGAACAGATACTAAGAGTCTTAATATGTCAGTTTCATATGTAACACATGTACAGGATATTGGATGGGAAGCTGATAAAGACAATGCAAGTGCATGGAAGAAAGACGGAGCAATTGCAGGAACAACTGGTAAGGCTAAACAGTTAGAGGCAATTAAGATCAAATTACCAGATGGAGTTTCCGGATCTGTTGAGTATTACTCACATGTACAGGACAAAGGCTGGGAGAAAGCTTGGAGCCATAAGGACGGAGAAGAATCTGGTACAACAGGTTCCTTCAAGAAACTTGAGGCAATCAAGATCAGACTTAGCGGAAATGTAGCAGATAACTATGACATCTATTATAGAGTTCATGCAGAAAACTTCGGATGGCTTGGATGGGCTAAGAATGGTGAATCAGCAGGAACAGCCGGATACAATTACCGATTAGAAGCAATTCAGATCGTTCTTGTTAAGAAGGGTGAAACTGCAAACCTTCCATCAGATCCAAAATCTAACTACGAAGACTCTATGGTAAGCAGACTTGTAAAATACCAGGCGCATGTTCGTGATCTTGGTGATCAGGCTGTTGTATACGATGGAGCTACATGTGGTACTGTAGGAAAAGCAAAACCGGTTGAAGCACTTAGAATTTCATTACCATCATTACCAGATGGCACTATCAAATATGATGCACATGTTGAGAATATCGGATGGCAGAATAAATGGGCTAAGAATGGTGAAATGATCGGAACCAAGGGAAGAGCTCTTCAGATCGAAGCTATCAAGATCGACCTTGACGGAAGTGTTAAGGATGAATATGATATCTACTACAGAGTACATTCTGCAAACGTTGGATGGCTCGGATGGGCTAAGAATGGCGAAAAAGCAGGAACAGCAGGATTTGCTTATGGTGTTGAAGCAGTACAGATCAAACTGGTGAAGAAAGGAACAACTCCAAATCTTCCAGCATCAGCAAATGCAAAAGCATATATCAAAAAATAATATTCTAAGCTTAGATCCGACAGGTCATAGTGTAGAATGAAAAGAGCAAGGTGTGGCGTATAAAAGCTGCACCTTGTTTTGGTTTTGTGATGAAAATATGGAATGAAGAAAATGCTTATATACTCTGGGAAAATAACAAAAAATGTAAATCCCATAAAACCAAGAAAAAAAGACACAAAATCATCACAAAATGTTCACAAAAGGTTGAAAAAAAAGAAAAATATGGTATGATAAAAATTAGAACTGAAAATTATTATTAATAGGGGGAAACGAAAGTGAAGAAGAGAACGTTAACCAAAGCACTTGTACTTTCACTTGCTACTACTCTTACTGTAGGAACAGCAACTGTAAGCACATACGCAGCTGACAAAAGCGTAGTTAGCAGCTCATTATCTAACGTATCAATTCCATCTATCTCAGGATACAGCATCAGCAATTCGGCATTAGACTCTCAGGCAAAAGCAGCGCTGAAAGCAAAAGCATCTGAGATTATGAACAGTGGTAAGTACGTAGATGCAACAAAGAGCACTTATGTTAAATTCAATGGAAGTCCAGTTCAGAAAGTAACTTATGATGGAAATGCACATGGATTATCAGCAGAAATCCGTGCAACAATCGGAAGCGCAAAAGTAGCAGATGCTAACATGTTCTATGTAGGTGCTACAGAGGCTGGTACATATTATGCATCCGCTCAGGCTCCGACACAGCCGGGATTCTATTATGTTGCAGCATACTATGTTGGAAGCGACGAGTATTATCCAATTATTGCATATGGTATTATTGTGATTGAGCCGGCAAAGACTCCGGACAAGCCGGATGTAGATCCGGATCCGACACCAACACCAGATCCGACACCGACACCAGACCCAACACCGGATCCAACACCGACACCAGACCCGACACCGGATCCAACACCGACACCAGACCCAACACCGGATCCAACACCGACACCGGATCCGACACCAACACCAGATCCGACACCAACACCGGATTCAAAAGATAATAAGACAACAGACAACAATAAGAACAATACAGCAAATAATAAGAACACATCTGCTACAAAGACAAGCACAACAGCTAAAAAAGCTGATGCAGCACAGCAGAAGAAAGCTCCTAAGACAGCTGATACAGCAAACTATGTATGGTACATGGTTACATTACTTGCAGCTGGTGTAATTAGCGCAGCAATTCTTATGATGAGAAAAAGAAGAAAATAATACAACGGATTAATTGATTCGAAGTATCAACCGGACAAATGAGGTAAACTTGTTTGTCCGGTTTTTTTCGTATAACAGGAGTGTATTTGCACATATGCGTACTTTTTTTGCCACTTTTGCTTGAAGTTAAGTCCAATAACAACTATAATAGGTTCAGTTACTTGATAATGGAATGACTAAAAAAATATTATAATTTTAGGAGAATACATATGGGAAGATATTTTGGAACGGATGGTTTCCGTGGAGAAGCTAACAATAATTTAACAGCAGATCACGCATACAAGATAGGAAGATTTCTTGGATGGTACTATGGAGAAGTGAAGCGTCAAAGTGGTGACGAGACACCGGCACGTATTGTAATCGGTAAGGATACAAGACGTTCCAGCTACATGTTCGAATATACGCTGGTTGGCGGACTGGTAGCCTCCGGAGCAGATGCTTATCTTCTGCATGTTACAACAACTCCATCTGTAGCATATGTCGCAAGAACAGATGAGTTTGATTGTGGAATTATGATTTCTGCAAGTCACAACCCATACTATGATAATGGTATCAAACTGATCAATGGTAATGGAGAAAAGATGGATGAAGGAACCATCGCATTGGTGGAAGATTATCTGGATGGCAAGCTTGAAGTATTTGGAGAAAAATACGAAGAGATTCCATTTGCACACACATCCAAGATTGGACGTACCGTTGATTATGTATCAGGAAGAAACAGATATATCGGTTACCTGATTTCTCTTGGCCTCTATTCATTCAAGGGAATGAAAGTTGGTCTGGACTGTGCAAACGGAAGTTCATGGAACCTTGCAAAGTCAGTATTTGATGCACTTGGCGCCAAGACTTATGTGATCAACGCAGAGCCTGATGGAACAAACATTAATAACAATGCCGGATCTACCCACATCGGCGGACTTCAGAAGTTCGTAGTGGAAAATGGACTGGACGTTGGATTTGCGTATGACGGAGATGCCGACAGATGTCTCTGTGTGGATGAAAAAGGTAATCTGGTAGATGGAGATGCAATCCTCTATATCTACGGAAAATATATGAAAGAACGTGGCAAACTGGAGAATAACACAGTTGTTACTACAGTTATGTCTAATTTTGGATTATACAAAGCATTTGACGAAGCCGGAATTGGTTATGCGAAGACAGCTGTCGGAGATAAATATGTATATGAATATATGACAAAGAATGGCTGTATTCTCGGTGGAGAACAGTCAGGACACATCATTTTCTCAAAATATGCTTCCACAGGAGACGGTATCCTTACCAGTCTTAAGATGATGGAAGTTATGATGGCAAGAAAGAAAAAGATGAGTGAACTGATGGAAGGCCTGCACATTTACCCACAGGTACTGGAAAATGTACGTGTGACAGATAAGAAGGCAGCACAGGACGACGCAGACGTACAGGCTGCAGTAAAAGCCGTTACAGAAGCGCTTGGAGATACCGGACGTATTCTGGTTCGTGAATCTGGAACAGAACCGCTTCTTCGTGTAATGGTGGAAGCAGAGACAGAAGAAGTCTGCAAAAAGTATGTAGATCAGGTTGTTGATGTGGTTAACAAGAAAGGCTATGCAGTAAAATAGCAATATAGAATGCAAATATTGGAAAGGTTTCTGTTGTTTGCACAGTGTGTGAACAGCAGCACAAAAGGATAAAGAAAGAGTACACTATAGTATAAGAAGACAGGAGAACGAATTTTATGTGTGGAATTGTAGGATTTACAGGTAATCATCAGGCGGCACCGGTCTTACTGGACGGATTGTCAAAACTGGAATATCGTGGTTATGACTCTGCCGGAATTGCGGTAAGGGACGGAGAAAAAGATGTAGAAGTCATCAAGGCAAAAGGAAGACTGAAAGTTCTTGCAGAAAAGACCAGTGATGGCGAAGCTGTAAAAGGAACTTGCGGTATCGGACATACAAGATGGGCAACACATGGAGAGCCATCTGAGAACAATGCACATCCACATACCAGTGATGATGGAAATGTAGTGGCAGTTCATAATGGAATTATTGAAAATTATCAGGAACTGAAGGATAAGCTTGTACGTAAAGGATATACATTCTATTCAGAGACAGATACGGAAGTTGCTGTAAAACTTGTAGATTACTATTATAAAAAATACGAAGGAACACCGGTAGATGCAATCAATCATGCACTGGTCCGTATCCGTGGTTCTTATGCACTTGCCATGATGTTCAGAGATTATCCAGAAGAAATCTATGTGGCAAGAAAAGACAGCCCGATGATTCTTGGTGTTGCAAATGGAGAGTCTTATATCGGTTCAGATGTACCGGCAATTTTAAAACATACAAGAGAAGTATATTATATCGGCAACCAGGAGATGGCGCGTGTCCGCAAAGGTGAGATTACGTTCTACAACCTGGATGGTGAAGAAATTGAAAAAGAATTAAAGACGATCGAATGGGATGCAGAAGCAGCAGAAAAAGTAGGCTACGAGCATTTCATGATCAAAGAGATCCACGAGCAGCCAAAGGCAGTTGCAGATACACTGAATTCAGTGGTAAAAGACGGTGTGATCGACCTTTCGGAAGTAGGACTTTCAGAGGAAGAAATAAAGGGTATCAGCCAGATCTATATCGTGGCGTGTGGTTCGGCATATCATGTAGGCGTTGCGGCACAGTATGTATTGGAAGATCTTGCAAGAATTCCTGTCCGCGTAGAGCTGGCATCAGAATTCCGTTACCGTAATCCGATCTTAGATCCAAATGGTCTGGTGATCATTATCAGCCAGTCCGGAGAGACTGCAGACAGTCTGGCTGCACTTAGAGAGTCTAAGAAACAGGGGGTTAAGACACTTGGTATTGTAAATGTGATCGGCTCATCTATCGCAAGAGAGGCAGATAATGTATTCTATACACTGGCAGGACCTGAAATTGCTGTTGCAACTACAAAAGCATACAGCACACAGCTGATTGCGTCTTATGTACTGGCAATCCAGTTTGCGAAGATCAGAGAACAGATCACAGAAGAACAGTACACAGGATATATTAAAGAATTAAAGACAATTCCGGATAAGATCAGCAGAATTATTGAAGATAAAGAACGACTTCAGTGGTTTGCGTCAAAGCAGGTAAATGCAAAAGATATTTTCTTTATCGGACGTGGCATTGATTATGCGATTTCCTTAGAGGGAAGTCTTAAGATGAAGGAAATCAGTTACATTCATTCCGAAGCATATGCCGCGGGAGAGTTAAAACACGGAACCATCTCCCTGATTGAAGATGGTACACTCGTAATTGGTGTCCTGACCCAGCCGGAGTTATACGAAAAGACACTGAGTAATATGGTAGAATGTAAGAGCCGTGGGGCATATCTTATGGGACTTACAACATTTGGACATTATAATATTGAGGAAAATGCAGATTTTTCTGTATACATTCCGAAGACAGATCCTCACTTTGCAACATCGCTGGCAGTTATTCCACTGCAGTTGCTTGGATACTATGTATCTGTAGCAAAGGGACTGGATGTAGATAAACCGAGAAACCTTGCGAAGAGTGTTACAGTAGAATAATGCAGGAATGTGAATGAAAATATAGGTCATTTATGATTGTGTAATAAGAGAATATTAAGACATTCTGGAATGAAAATTAGAAAATAAAAAGCTGTGTTACAACAGATTATGTCGAATTGGCATTGTTTGTAACACAGCTTTTTGAATATCTTGTATGTGGAAGAAGCTACCGGTGATAAAGTTGGAGTAAAGTTTAAGAAATGTTTCATAGAAGAATAAGAAAAACTGTGCTATACTGATTCTAACCGTGAAAAAGACAAATGAACAAAGGAGAAAAAGGATTATGAAAACAGCATTAGTCATCATGGCTGCGGGAATGGGTTCTCGTTTTGGTGGTGGAATTAAGCAGTTGGAACCAGTTGGACCGAATGGGGAGATTATTATGGATTATTCAATCCATGATGCAATTGAAGCTGGATTCAATAAAGTTGTATTTATTATTCGTAAAGATATCAAAGATGCGTTTCACGATGCAATCGGAAAACGTATCGAAGGAATCTGTAATGAGCTTGGTGTAGAATTTGCATATGCATATCAGGAACTGGATGATCTTCCGGAAGGAATCGAAAAACCGGCAGACAGAAGCAAACCATGGGGAACAGGACAGGCAGTACTGGTATGTAAAGACATTATTAAAGAACCATTTGTAGTGATCAACGCAGACGATTATTACGGAAAAGAAGCATTTGTAAAGATTCATGAATTCCTGGTTAGTAATTATACACCGGAAAAAGCAGAGGAACTTTGCATGGCAGGATTCATTCTTGGCAATACTTTAAGTGATAACGGAACTGTTACAAGAGGAATCTGTGCAATTGATGAAAATGAATATCTGACAGATGTTGTTGAGACATACGAGATTAAAAAGACAGAAGACGGAGCAGAGTCTCAGGGCAATAAAATCGATGTAAACTCACATGTATCTATGAATATGTGGGGACTGACTCCTGAATTTGTAGGACTTCTGGAAGAGGGATTTGTAGAGTTCTTTGAAAATATTAAAGGAGACGAAGCAAAAGAATTAAAAGGAGAGTACCTGCTTCCAATCTATATTGACGAACTCCTGAAAAAAGGAAAAGTAAGTGTTAAACTTCTGGAGACACAGGATAAATGGTTTGGCGTCACATACAAAGAAGACAAACCGGTTGTAGTAGAGTCATTTGCAAAACTGATTGCAGAGGGTGTATACAAAAATGATCTGTTTTCAGACCTGCAGGCGTAATAACTGAGGAAGGATATATAGGATTGGTGTTTACGGATATAAATGATCTGTATTGAAGATCACAGTCTATGATCTGAAAAATAATAAAGGATTAAGATAAAAAGAATATGACAGGAAATAGGATCAAAAGAAAGAAAGTGGGAATCATCTGGCTGACTATTACAATCATCTGGATGGTAGTGATTTTTTCTTTCTCTGCAAGAGAAGCGGATGAATCGGCGGCAATGAGTCATTCGGTTGGAAAAGAGATAGGACGGCTTGTAATCCCGGAATTTAGATCCTGGTCAGAAGATAAGCAGGAGCAATTTGCGGAAAAAATTGATTTTCCGGTACGCAAATGTGCACATGCGTCAGAATACGCAGTCCTTGGTGTATTGATACTGGGGACTGCGTACTCATTTTCAGAAGACCAGAAGAAAAAAACGGTACTTCTTAGCTGGGGGCTGGCAACCTTGTATGCAGCAACGGATGAATTTCATCAGTTGTTTGTACCGGGGCGGAGCTGCCAGTTCAGGGATGTCTGTATTGACAGTGCCGGGGCATTGACCGGGGTTCTTTTATTTAGCTTGATAAAGCACAAAATTGAAAAATCCAGTGAAAAGAAAAAAACATGTAAAATCTAGAAGAAAAGTGGCAAAAAACGTGATAAATCAAGGAAAATCCCTTGACAAGAGCCGGGATTCGTACTAAACTAATCAAGCGTGCACAGGACAACTTTGTTTTGATGTGCGACTATTCACAAGATGAATAAGCAACTTATTATAATCGTAGGAGGTGAAAGAAATGCCAACATTTAACCAGTTAGTAAAAAAAGGACGTCAGACATCTGTAAAGAAGTCTACAGCACCAGCACTTCAGAAAGGATACAACTCTTTAAAGAAGAGAAGTACAAATACTTCTGCACCACAGAAGAGAGGTGTTTGTACAGCTGTTAAGACTGCTACACCTAAGAAACCTAACTCAGCTCTTAGAAAGATCGCCAGAGTACGTCTGTCTAACGGAATCGAAGTAACAAGCTATATCCCAGGAGAAGGACACAACCTTCAGGAGCATAGTGTTGTTCTGATCCGTGGAGGAAGAGTAAAAGACCTTCCAGGTACAAGATACCATATCGTAAGAGGAACACTTGACACAGCAGGTGTTGCTAAGAGAAGACAGGCTCGTTCTAAATACGGTGCTAAGAGACCAAAAGATGCTAAGAAATAAATCTATTGCATAGACAACAGATAAGATTTCAAACTAATTAAAAATGTAATCACAAACAGAACTATGATTATGTAAGTTGCAAGGTATATATATGTATGCCCTATGCACTACACAGTATCATTAGAAAGACACATGTGAGTACCGATGAATTAAATTAAGATGTTTAAGGAGGGAAGGACCGTGCCACGTAAAGGACATACTCAGAAAAGAGACGTATTAGCGGATCCAGTATACAACAATAAAGTGGTAACCAAGCTTGTCAACAACATTATGCTTGATGGTAAGAAGGGTGTTGCACAGAAAATCGTATACGGAGCGTTTGAAAGAGTTGAAGCGAAAGCCGAAAAGCCAGCTATCGAAGTATTTGAAGAGGCTATGAATAACATCATGCCAGTACTTGAGGTAAAGGCTAGACGTATCGGAGGAGCTAACTACCAGGTACCAATCGAGGTTAGACCTGAGAGAAGACAGACTCTTGCACTTCGTTGGCTGACAGTATACTCTCGTGCTAGAGGAGAGAAAACAATGGAAGAAAGACTGGCTAACGAAATCCTGGATGCAGCAAACAATACAGGCGCATCTGTAAAGAAGAAAGAAGACATGCACAAGATGGCAGAAGCAAACAAAGCATTTGCTCATTATCGTTTCTAATTATAGGAGGAAAAAATCTTGGCTGGAAGAGAATATCCATTAGAGAGAACAAGAAATATCGGTATTATGGCGCATATCGATGCTGGTAAGACAACTCTTACCGAGCGTATCCTGTACTATACCGGTGTTAACTATAAGATTGGAGATACTCACGAAGGTACTGCTACCATGGACTGGATGGAACAGGAGCAGGAAAGAGGTATCACAATCACTTCTGCGGCTACAACATGCCACTGGACACTCGAAGAGTTCACAAAACCTAAAAAGGGAGCTCTTGAGCACCGTATCAATATCATTGATACTCCGGGACACGTTGACTTTACTGTAGAGGTTGAGCGTTCACTCCGTGTACTGGACGGCGCTGTCGGCGTCTTCTGTGCTAAGGGTGGTGTTGAGCCTCAGTCAGAAAACGTATGGCGTCAGGCTGACACATACAATGTACCAAGAATGGCATTCATCAATAAGATGGATATCCTGGGTGCCGATTTCTACAATGCAGTAGATCAGATTAAGACCAGACTTGGAAAGAACGCTATTTGTCTTCAGTTACCAATCGGTAAAGAAGATGACTTCAAGGGAATCATTGACCTGATGGAAATGAAAGCTTACATCTACAACGATGATAAGGGAGATGATATTTCCGTTACAGATATCCCAGAAGATATGGCAGACGACGCAGAACTTTACCATACAGAAATGGTAGAAAAGATCTGCGATCTTGATGACGATCTGATGATGCAGTATCTTGAAGGTGAAGAACCATCTATCGATGATATGAAGAAAGCACTCAGAAAAGCAACTTGCGAGTGTACAGCAGTTCCTGTTTGCTGTGGATCAGCTTACAGAAACAAAGGTGTACAGAAACTTCTTGATGCAATCCTTGAGTACATGCCTGCACCAACAGATATCCCACCAATCGAAGGTGTGGATGAGGATGGAAACGATGTTGTAAGACATTCTTCAGACGAAGAGCCATTCTCAGCACTTGCATTCAAGATTATGACAGACCCATTCGTTGGTAAGCTGGCATACTTCAGAGTTTACTCTGGTACAATGAACTCAGGTTCTTATGTACTGAATGCTACAAAGAATAAAAAAGAGCGTGTTGGACGTATCCTTCAGATGCATGCCAACAAGCGTGAAGAGCTTGATAAAGTATATTCAGGTGATATCGCAGCCGCTATCGGATTTAAATTCACTACAACAGGTGATACAATCTGTGACGAGCAGCATCCTGTAATTCTGGAATCAATGGAATTCCCAGAACCAGTTATCGAGCTTGCTATCGAGCCTAAGACAAAAGCTTCCCAGGGTAAACTTGGTGAATCTCTTGCAAAACTGGCTGAAGAAGACCCTACATTCCGTGCTCATACTGATCAGGAAACTGGACAGACAATCATCGCCGGAATGGGAGAGCTCCATCTTGAAATTATCGTAGACAGACTTCTTCGTGAGTTCAAGGTAGAAGCTAACGTAGGTGCTCCTCAGGTTGCTTACAAAGAAGCATTTACAAAACCAGTTGATATTGATAGCAAATATGCTAAACAGTCAGGTGGACGTGGACAGTACGGACACTGTAAAGTTAAATTTGAGCCAATGGATGTTAACGGTGAGGAAACATTCAAATTCGAATCTACTGTAGTTGGTGGAGCTATTCCTAAGGAATACATCCCAGCTGTAGGCGAAGGTATCGAAGAGGCTATGCAGTCTGGTATCCTTGGAGGATTCCCGGTTGTAGGTCTTAAGGCTAACGTATATGACGGATCTTACCATGAAGTCGATTCAAGTGAAATGGCTTTCCATATTGCAGGTTCTCTTGCATTTAAGGATGCTATGAAGAAGGCATCTCCAGTTCTTCTTGAGCCTATCATGAGAGTTGAAGTTACTATGCCAGAAGAGTACATGGGTGACGTTATTGGAGACATTAACTCACGTCGTGGACGTATCGAAGGTATGGATGACCTCGGTGGTGGAAAGATCGTTCGTGGATTCGTTCCATTGTCAGAAATGTTTGGATACTCTACAGATTTACGTTCCAGAACACAGGGACGTGGTAATTATTCAATGTTCTTCGAGAAATACGAGCCAGTACCGAAGTCTGTACAGGAAAAGATTTTATCCAGCAAAAATGACTAATTATTTATAAAATGCTTGAAAAAGTGCTGCATTTGAAATATAATCAAATGTAGCCGAGCAAACGAACAATTTGTTAATATGCCATATGGCACTAAATTAAGGAGGATATTCAAAATGGCTAAAGCTAAATTTGAAAGAACAAAACCGCATTGTAATATCGGTACTATCGGTCACGTTGACCACGGTAAAACAACTCTTACAGCTGCTATCACAAAGACACTTGCAGCAAGAGTTGAAGGAAACGCTGCTGTAGATTTCGAAAATATCGACAAAGCTCCAGAAGAAAGAGAACGTGGAATCACAATCTCTACAGCTCACGTTGAGTATGAAACAGAAAAACGTCACTACGCTCACGTAGACTGCCCAGGCCATGCCGATTATGTAAAGAACATGATCACTGGTGCTGCTCAGATGGACGGAGCTATCTTAGTAGTAGCTGCAACTGATGGTGTAATGGCTCAGACAAAAGAACATATCCTGTTATCTCGTCAGGTAGGTGTTCCTTACATCGTAGTATTCATGAACAAATGTGACATGGTTGACGATGAAGAATTATTAGAATTAGTAGAAATGGAAATTCGTGAATTATTAAATGAATACGAATTCCCAGGAGATGACATTCCTGTAATCCAGGGATCTGCTTTAAAAGCTCTTGAAGATCCTAACGGAGAATGGGGAGATAAGATCATGGAATTAATGGATGCTGTTGACAGCTATATTCCAGATCCACAGCGTGACACAGACAAACCTTTCTTAATGCCAGTCGAAGACGTATTCTCTATCACAGGACGTGGTACAGTAGCAACTGGTAGAGTAGAAAGTGGTGTTCTTCACGTATCTGACGAAGTTGAAATCGTTGGTATCAAAGAAGAAACAAGAAAAGTTGTTGTAACTGGTGTAGAAATGTTCCGTAAACTGTTAGACGAAGCTCAGGCTGGAGATAACATTGGTGCATTATTACGTGGTGTTCAGAGAGACGAAATCGAAAGAGGACAGGTTCTTTGCCAGCCAGGTTCAATCACATGCCATACAAAATTCACAGCTCAGGTATACGTTTTAACAAAAGATGAAGGTGGACGTCATACTCCATTCTTCAACAACTATCGTCCACAGTTCTACTTCAGAA
>ERZ826242.1418-NODE-1418-length-26181-cov-7.804027_pt1 | contig 26181 bp, 28 predicted proteins | sample MGYA00519871_ERZ826242 | MGnify/ENA primary metagenome ERZ826242 (study PRJEB31778, sample SAMEA3449226) | human gut metagenome | biome: human gut; feature: human-associated habitat; material: faeces | place: United Kingdom | collected 2010/2012 ...
GGTTGCTCTAACCAACTGAGCTAATGGTCCAAACAAAACAGCTTTATAGTATATCAAATCAGCATTTGTTTGTCAATAGAAAAATATAAAATACGCCGGGAGTTTATTATCCCGGCGCATTTATTACATTTAGTTCTGATATTCAATTTTTACATCCGACTTATGCTCGACAAAATCTTTTGTAATTGTAACCTTTTTAACGCCTTCCATCGACGGGACCTTATACATAACATCCAGCATCAAGTTTTCTATAATAGCCCTAAGTCCTCGTGCGCCGATTTTCTTATCAATAGTAAGGCTTGCAATTTTTTCAAGCGCCGGCTTTTCAAACTCAAGCTCAACCCCGTCCAGCTCGAAAAGCTTTTTATACTGCTTTACTATTGCGTTTTTTGGCTCAGTAAGGATACTTAGCATTGCGGCCTCGTCCAGCTCCTCCAGTGGGACAATTACAGGCAGCCTGCCGACCAGCTCTGGTATCAAGCCGTACTTAACAACATCGTGGCTCTCCACCTGCTTGTAAATCTCAGTAATTTCTTTTTTCTTATTATTTTTGATTTGTGAACCAAAGCCTATTACTGAGTTTCCCAGCCGCTTTTGTACTATGTCACCTATTCCATCAAAAGAGCCGCCGCATATAAACAAAATATTTTTGGTATCAATCTTAATAAATTCCTGGTTAGGGTGCTTTCTGCCGCCCTGCGGCGGTACATTTGAAACAGTACCCTCCAAAATTTTAAGCAGCGCCTGCTGTACGCCCTCACCGCTCACATCCCTGGTGATAGACATGCTTTCGCTTTTTCGCGAAATTTTATCTATCTCATCAATGTAAATAATTCCGCATTGGGCACGCGCTATGTCATAGTCAGCCGCCTGAATGAGTTTTAAAAGGATATTTTCAACATCCTCACCCACATAGCCGGCCTCGGTTAAGGTAGTTGCGTCCGCAATGGCAAACGGCACGTTTAATATTTTAGCCAGGGTTGACGCAAGATAAGTTTTTCCGCTGCCAGTAGGCCCTAAAAGTAAAATATTGCTCTTTTGCAGCTCAACATCATCGTCGTCCTGCAGTGAAAGTATCCTTTTATAATGGTTATAAACCGAAACGCTTAGCGCAACCTTGGCCCTGTCCTGGCCAATGACATATTCGTCCAGAAAAGCATGGATTTCATGGGGCTTATACAGCTTTATATCATCCAGGTTGGGCGGATTTTGTCCGTCTTTGACTTTTTCCTTTTTATCTTCAAATATTTTATGGCACAGCTCTGCACAGTCAGCGCATATATAGGCGTTGTGGCCGGCAATCAGCTTGAAATTTTCCAGTGCCGGCCGGCCGCAAAACGAACATGATTGTTGCTTTTTTTCGTCCATCGTATTCTCCGATTACCTGCTTATCATTACCTTGTCAATAATTCCGTACTCTTTAGCCTCGTCAGCGGTCATGAAATTATCACGCTCAGTGTCAATCTCAATCTGCTCAATCGGCTTGCCGGTTCTCTCGCTTAAAATTAAATTCAGCTTTTTCTTGGTGCGTATAATATGCTCCGCGTGAATCTTAACATCTGTAGCCTGGCCCTGTGCACCGCCGGTCGGCTGATGAATCATAATCTCGCTGTTAGGCAGCGCGAGGCGTTTGCCCTTTGTGCCCGCAGCAAGCAGAAAAGCACCCATGCTTGCCGCAAGACCAATACAGATGGTAGAAACGTCACACTTAATATACTGCATTGTGTCATATATCGCCATACCCGAGGTAACTGAACCGCCGGGCGAATTGATATAAAAATTGATATCCTTATCAGGGTCCTGCGCCTCAAGATACAGCATCTGCGCCACAACAAGGCTTGCAGTAACGTCATTTACCTCCTCTGACAAAAACACAATCCTGTCATTAAGCAGCCTGGAATAAATGTCATAAGACCGCTCTCCGCGGTTGGTCTGCTCAACAACCATTGGTACTAAGCTCATACTATTATCTCCTTTGTAAAAATAAAATTGTTTACTCTTTAGGCTCGGCCTTTTTTGCCGCTGGCTTTTTAGCAGTTGTTGTCTTTTTAGCCGCCGGCTTTTTGGCCGCGGTTTTTGGCTTTGCAGCTTTTTGCTCCGGCTTTTTGTCAGTAATATCAGCATTGGCTTTTATAAGCTCAACCGCTTTGCCTACAGCAACATCCATTGTTATATCCTGCTCCGGAATATACAGCTTGACCTGGTCTAAAGGCATTTTATAAGCATCAGCGATTTTTTGATACTCATCGTCAATATCCTTTTGGTCAATTACGATTTTTTCAAGCTCAACCACCTTTTCCAGCGCAAGGCGTACCTTTACCTGCTTTGCAGCCTCGGCCTCGTATGACTTTTTCATTGCAGCCTCGTCCATGCCGGTATAGGATAAATAGGTTTTAAGATTTAGGCCGCTGCCCGCCAGCCGCTGCTCAAACTCGCTTAACATGGAGTTTGCCTTATTATCAATCATAACCTGTGGGATATCTACTTTAGTATTCTCAAGCAGGCGCTCGATAATCTCGCCGTCCAGCTCGCTTTCAGACTGGCGCTCCTTCTCTTTTGTTAAACGGTCTTTGATATCCTTCTTATACTCGTCCAGCGTGTCAAACTCGCTTACGTCCTTAACAAACTCGTCATCCACATCCGGCAGCTCAATCTGCTTAATATCATTAAGCTTTACCTTGAATACTGCTGGCTTGCCCTTAAGATCATCCACATGATAATCATCCGGGAATGTGACATTTACATCAAATTCATCACCCTTGGCCTTGCCGACAATCTGGTCCTCAAAGCCGGGTATAAACGAGCCGGAGCCCAGCACAAGGTCAAAGTTTTCGGCTTTGCCGCCGTCAAACGCCTTGCCGTCAACAAACCCTTCAAAATTGATATTGACGCTGTCTTTATCAGCTGCCGGCCGGTCAACATCCACCATCCGCTGGTTCTGCCTGCGCCGCGCCTCAATCTCCTTATCCACATCAGCGTCTGTTACATTATAGACATTCCTTGTAACTTTTATACCCTTATAATTTTCAACCTCAACCTTTGGCTTTACAGTTACTTTTGCTTTAAACACAAAGCCATTAGCATCTACACTTTCCACTTCAACCTCCGGCCGGTCAACCGGTGAGATTTTGGACTCTTTGACCGCATCGTCATACGCTGAAGGATAAAGCGCATTTATAGCGTCATCATAAAAAACGCCCTCTCCATACAGCCGCTCCACAACCTTGCGCGGGGCCTTGCCACGGCGGAAGCCAGGCACGTTCATCTTTTTCAGGTTTTTCCTAAACGCAGCATCGACCGCGTTTTTAAACTCGTCGCCCGTGACCTCAACAGTCAGCTCTACCATACTGTTTTCCAGCTCTTTGGTTTCTTTTATATTCATTACAAATACCTCCAATATTTTAACTTTAATATTGTAATATATTTAAAACACAAAAGTCAATACTATCCGCAGAAACAAGCTTAAAGTTTATGCCGAATTTTTCGCCGCAAAACGCATTTTTTATGGACTGCCCGTGCAAATGCCCATAAAAGCAGCGCTTAACAGAGTATTTCTTAAGCACATTAACCAGCAGGTTAGATTCCGTATCCTTTAAAATAACCGGGTAGTGCAGCACCGCAATTTTCTCAATATCCTTTGGCGCTGATGCAAGCGAACGCTCAAGCCTGCCCGCCTCGCGCTCTAAAATTTTCTGCTGGTTTGAAACCTTTTCCTCACCCAGCATCCAGCCTCTCGTTCCGCATATAGCAATATCTTTATATATAAAACAGTTGTTATAAATAAAATCAATGGTCTTGATATCATTATCATCAAAAAATTTACGCATTTTAGTGACAGTCTGCCACCAGTAGTCATGGTTGCCTTTTATAATAAGCTTTTTTCCGCAAAGCTCATCTATAAATTTAAAATCCGCAAGCGCCTCATCCAGTGTCATGCCCCAGGAGGTGTCGCCCGCAAGTACTACAACATCATCTGCCTTTACCCTTTCCTGCCAATTCATTTTTATTTTTTCAGGATGATTTTTCCAACCATCATGAAATATGTCCATTGGCTTGTTAACGCTAAAGGATAAATGCAAATCACCAATAATCCACAAAGCCAAAAAAACTTCACCTCCATAAATTGTCATTCATATTAGGATAAAACTACGCAAACTAACTGTGAAAGGAGCTGACAACATGGAAAACCAAAATATTAACAGCGGTGTAAAATGCGAGGTTACAGACTGCACCTATCATACCGCGAATGATAAATGCAGCGCTGAAAAAATTGAAGTATGCAATTGCACAACCTGCAGTGACAAATCCAATGAGACTTTCTGCGCCACTTATCATTGTAAAAATATCAAATAACAAATAGCATGTTTAGGTTTCCTAGCCCCAGGCGGCAATCGCTGCCTGGGGCTTTTCAATTAAAATTTCTAAATATTTAAAAAGTCTTTGACAATATCCCTCATATGTCCCTTCTGGCAAACAGTTTTAAACCGCTCCTGCATGGTTTCAAGCTCAGAAAGCTGGGCTGGAATTTTAAGGCCGGTAGTTTTATTTAAAATATCAAACAGTTCAAATTCATTTTTTACCTGTACCTTACTGCCCGATACACCCTCAATAACGCTTTTAGGGAATTTGTATGGGTTGGCGGTGGAAAGCACCACCATTTTGCAGTCAGTGCGGTTTTCCATCGCCACCTTTACCGCAACCGCTGTATGCGGGTCTATTACATAGTTATATTTTTTATAAATACTGCCTATGGCAGCTAATGTATCAGCCTCGTTTGCAAAGCCGCCTGTAAACTCTGACTTAAGTTTTAAAAGCAAGCTGTCACTAATCCGGTACCTGCCCTCATTTTTAAGCTCTGCCATAAGCTTTGAGATTAAATCGCAGTCCAAGTCAGACATCATAAACAAAAGCCGCTCAAGGTTACTGGATATTAAAATATCCATTGACGGGGACATGGTAGTGTAAAAATCACGGTTTCTATCATACACACCAGTATTAATAAAATCAGTCAAAATATTATTTTTATTTGAAGCGCAGACAAGCTTGTTTACAAAAAGCCCCATCCTTTTTGCAATATACCCTGCAAGAATATCACCGAAATTCCCGGTCGGCACTGCAAAGTCTATCTTTTCACCGAGTGTAATTTCGCCGCTTTCAAGCAAATCACAATAGCTGGAAAAATAGTATATAATCTGCGGCACAAGCCGGCCCCAGTTAATGGAGTTTGCGCTGGAAAACTCATACCCGTTTTGCTCAAGCTGGCTTTTTAAATCAGCGTCAGAAAAAATGCTTTTTACAGCGTTTTGGCAGTCGTCAAAATTGCCATTTACACCAACCACGTAGGTGTTTTTACCCTTTTGGGTTGTCATCTGCCGTTTTTGTACTTCGCTTACGCCGTCAGCCGGATAGAACACAATAATCTTTGTGCCGTCCACATCACAAAACCCTTCCAGCGCGGCCTTGCCAGTATCGCCCGAGGTTGCTACCAGTATAACAACTGTCTTATCCAGCTTGTCCATCTTAATAGCGGTTGTAAACAGGCGCGGCATAAGCTGCAGCGCCATATCCTTAAACGCGCAGGTCGGGCCGTGCCACAACTCCAGCACATACAGCCCGTTTTCCAGCTTTACTGTCGGCGCCATCTTGGGGCTGTCAAACTTTGCGCTGTTATACGCGCCCTTAACACAGCTAGATATATCATCCGCCGAATAATCAGTCAAAAACAGTGACAGAATAAACTCCGCCCTGCCGCAGTAGTCCATCTGCGCCATTTTTTTAATATCTTCAGGCGTCACCTGAGGTATGCTTTTTGGCAGGTAAAGCCCGCCGTCATCTGCAAGCCCGGTCAAAATCGCCTTGGCAGATGAGACAGGCTTTAAGCTGCTTCTTGTACTTATGTATTCCATGTTTATACTCCTTTAAAATGCTTGTTTATAAATTCCTTTACGTTGTTATAAAAAATATCCTTAACAGTCTGCTCCGGTACCGAGTGGGCTAAAAGCGCCTCATACACCTTTTGCATGCTTTCAACACCGCTTATACCCAGCGGCAGTGTTTCAACCCCGTCAAAGTCCGCCCCGAAGCAAACCGCCTTTGAGCCGCCTTTTTCCAAAATAAAAAGTATATGCCGCACAATATCGTTTACAGCCGCACTGCCGTTTTGGCTTAAAAAGGGCGGATAGAGATTTATACCTATAAGCCCGTGTTTATCTATTATTTTGCTTATCTGGCTGGTGTACAGATTGCGCGGATGCTCACACAGCTCATAACAGTTGGAATGTGTTGCTACCACACTGCCGACCGGTACTATACTTAAAATGTCGTCACAGCTGTTATGGCTTAAGTGGGACAGGTCTATGACAATCGAGGCACTTACCAGCTTATTTATAATTTTTTCGCCCAGGCGGGTAAGTCCGTAGTCCGGCTCGCAAAACGCACCGGCGCAGACATTGCTGCCCTTATTATAGCAAGGCGAGAAAAATAAAATTGATAAATCACAAAGTGATTTTATAATCTCATCATTTTGCCTTTCATCCAAGCCAAAAAAGCCGCCGCCTTCGACTGATAGTACAGCCGCATACTTTTTCTCTTTTAGCGCTAACAAAATATCACTGTAGTTTCTGCACAGATTAAAGTGAGGCGTTTTAGAAAGCACAGCCTGTGTACTTTTAACCATATCTAAAAAGTGGCCGTACTTGTTTATAACATCGTCCGCAATATAGTGCGCAAGCACCTGTATGTAAGGATAAATACCCTTAACCCTGTTAAGGCTTATATGGTTTGTGTCATCAGTAAAATCCTTATTATTAACGTACCAGTTATAAGCGGTGTCGCAGTGCAAATCACAAAGCGGCAGCATAATAAATCCCCCTTCATAAGCAAAACGCGTTTTCTATCTGGTGTAAAATAAATTTCCTGCCGTCTTTTATTACCTCAATAACATCAAATCTTACATCGGCATCAATATCATTATATGCAAGAAAAACCTCGGCAGTCTTAATAATTCTTTTTTGCTTATGGTAATCGACAAACGCCGCAGGACAGTCAAGTGCCCCGCCCGAGCGGGTTTTGACCTCTACAAACACAAGCGTTTTTGACTTAAGGGCTATAATATCCACCTCGCCAAACCGGCAGGAAAAGTTGCGCTGCAAAATTTTATAGCCATGCCGGCGCAGCATCCTGCAAGCGGCGTCCTCCCCGGCACGGCCCAGCCCGCTAACCACAGATTTTACCTAAAAAGGACATGCGGTAAATTTCACAAGGGCCGTACTGCCTTAAAAGCTCAACATGTTCTTTTGTGGCGTATCCCTTGTGCTTTTCAAGCTTATACATTGGGTACTTTTTTGAAAGCTCTGTTATGTACCTGTCCCTTGAGACCTTTGCCAGTATTGAAGCTGCGGCTATGCTGGGCGAGATACTGTCGCCCTTTACAACCGTCTGCGTTTTAACATTAAAGCCGCGGGCGATATTTCCGTCAATCAGTGCAACATCCACAGGCCGGCTTAGCCCATCCAGCGCGCGGCGCATTGCTAGCATTGCGGCATTTAAAATATTTATGCTTTCAATCTCATCCACCTCGGCGCGGGCGACGCAATAGTCAGTGGCGTTTTGTATAATATCCTCATACAAAAGCTCGCGCTTTTTAGGGCTTAGCTTTTTTGAATCATTAAGCTCCGGGTTTAAATAGCCGCTTGGCAGGACCACTGCGGCCGCATACACCGGCCCGCAAAGGCAGCCGCGCCCGGCCTCGTCCACGCCGGCTATAACCTTGCCGCTTAACATACCCTCTGCTATTTCCAAATCATATGTCAGCATTATTTCCCGGCTCCTCAAGTGAAATACGGCCTATCCTGCCCGCCCTGAACTCGTCCAAAAGCACTGCGGCGCAGCGCTCATAGTCCGGCTCAGCGCCTTTTAACAAAAACCCGCGTTTAATACAAATACGGTCATATATATCTATCGGCTGCAAGTCATCAGTTATTTCAATGTTATACCGCGCCCCCAGCAAATGGACATAGTGCTCTTTTAAAAACTCTATCAAATGCAGGGCAAGCGTTTGAATATCCACAACCTCGTCCCTTATCGCGCCTGTAAACGCCAGGGCCAAACCAGTTTTAATATCATCAAACTTGTTCCAAAGTATGCCCGGCGTGTCCAACAGCTCAATGCCGCCACCAAGCGAAATCCACTGCCCTGCACGAGTGACCCCCGGCCTGTCCTCAACCGCCGCGGCCTTCCTGCCGCAAAGTGCGTTTATAAGTGTGCTCTTGCCTGAGTTTGGCACACCGCACAACATCATGCGCACAGTCTTTTTCATGCCGCGGTTTTGGGCATTTTCAATTTTTGGGGCAATCAGTTCTTTTACCGCTGGCAAAACCCTGTCCGCTCCTTTGCGCAAAAGTGCGTTAACCTCCAGCGCCGGCTTATTATTAGCTTTGAAAAACTTTAACCACGCACTTGTACTACCCGGGTCAGCAAGGTCACTTTTTGTTATGACAAGCAGCCGCTTTTTCTGCTCAAAAAGCTTGTCAAAATCCGGGTTTTGGCTGCTTTTCATCACCCTGGCATCTATAACCTCCACCACAACATCCACAAGCGGCAGTGTCTTCTGGATAAAGCGGCGGGTTTTGGTCATATGCCCGGGGAACCACTGAATATTCATATTCTCCATATTACTTTACCGGCCCCGGCCGCGGAAAGGCCCTTATAACCAGCCTTCCCAGCACATTGTTGATGTCAATAGTGCCAATGCTTGTATACCTGCTGTCAAAAGAATCCTGCCGGTTATCGCCCATTACAAAAAGCTTGCCTTCCTCCACTGTATACGGAAGCTCTAAGCTGCCCTTTACAGTTTGTGCGTCCACAAGGTAATCTTCATTTAACACCTCACCGTCCACAACAACACGCATATCACTGTTTATATCCACCGTCTGCCCCTCCAGTGCGATAATACGCTTTACTAGCACCTCATCCTTATACTCAGGCTTGGAAAAGCAGATAATATCGCCCTGTTTGGGGGTATAAAACAGGTTGGAAACAATTATCCTGTCCCCATTTTTAAGGGTGGGGTTCATGGACGGGCCGCTGACCACAAAAATCCTGAACACGAGTGTAAAAAGCAGTACAACAAAAACGACTGCAATTATAACAGACTCCAGCAGTTCATACAGGTCAGTTATTATCTTTTTGTATTTTTGATTTTCAGTGTTTTCCATTATCACACTTTCCTTAAAGCAAATATTTAGATTATTATATAACAAACGCGCTTTCTTTTCTAGTAGTTTTCTTAATTTTGTAAAATTTAAACCGCCGGCGCTGTTACCGGCGGTGTAATATATACTGATTAACCAAGCTGCGGCTTATCGCAGAACACAGCCAAAGCGCCCTTATCACATCTGTCAAGCTCAAATATTACTATCTCGTTTGTACCTTTTTTCAGTATCGGCGCCGGTACATAAAGCGTTTTTTGCGGGCCAGCACTGTTCCAGTACCTGCCAAGATTAAAGCCGTTTATTACGGCGATACCTTTATCAAAACCGTCCAAACGCAAAAATGTGTCGCACGGCTCATCCGATATTTCAAAGCTGCCTTTATAAAACGTAGGCTGGTTAAAGCTTTCCGTGCGGTTTTCAAATTTAAGGCCGGAAAGGTCAGAAAGGTCAAAGGCTGTCATCTGCCAGCCAAACTCAAACCGGCCTCCAAGCCGCATACCGCCTAATATGCCTTTACTGTCCATAAGCTTAGGCCCGTAGTTAACCCGGCCCATGTTCTCAACCAGTATGTCAACCCTTGCACTCTCACCAAAACCAAGCTCAATTTCCACCTGGTCACAGCACTGCTGGCTGCGGTCGACAATCCCGCCAAACCTGCCGTTAATATATATCAAAGCCCTGTCATGCACCGCGCCGAAATGAATCTGGCTTTTCTGAATAGGCCCGTTTACAACTGTTAAGTAGATTACAAAACCAAAGTCGCTTCCCAGCTCCTCCATTGACATTGTGTAGGCACTCTTTACAGCTTTGCCAAGCGCGCTTATATTGTCAAATACGCCTGCCTCCTCTGTCAGCTTCACCCCGCCGTACGCCTTTTTAGGCAGGTCTTTAACCTCAATGTCAGCCGGGATATCGGTGTAGTGAGACAACAAATCCTTTACCATATAGTATTTGTCTGTCATATCCCCGTTTTCGTTTAATGGGCAGTTATAGTCGTAGCTTGTAATGGTGGGCTGGTATTTGCCGTCATAGTTTGCACCATTTGTAAATGCAAAATTAGTGCCGCCATGGAACATGTACATATTTATGGAACCACCCAGCTCCAAAATTTCTTTCATTGCCTCTACCGTCTCACCAGCATCCCGCACATGGTGCTGCTCAAACCAGTGGTCAAACCAGCCATTCCAAAACTCCATGCACATAAGCGGGCCACTTGGCCTATGCTGGCGCAGCGCGTCAAAGCTGCGGCGCGCATTGCTGCCAAAGTTCATGGTTTCAAGGTACTCCGGCAGTGAGCCGCCTGTTATCATTGAGTGGGAATATCCGTCCGATGTAAACAGCAGGCAGTCTATCCCGTTTTGCCTGTATATGTCCACAATCGCGTTTAAGTAGTCTTTGTCGTTACCATAGCTACCATACTCGTTTTCAATCTGTACAGCTATCACATTCCCGCCGTTGGTGCTAAGGTGCGGACGCACATACTCAAATAATTTACTGTAATAATTGCTGACCTTCTCTAAAAACAGCTTGTCATTGCAGCGCAGGCGCATTGAAGGATATGTCAGCAGCCAGGACGGCAGCCCGCCAAACTCAAACTCCGCACAGATGTACGGGCCGGGCCTAAGAATTACATACAGGCCAAGCTTTTCAGCCGTTTTTATAAACTGCTCAATGTCCAGCATGCCGCTAAAGTCAAACTGGCCCTCTTTACGCTCATGTAAATTCCATGAGGTATAGGTCTCTACCGTGTTAAAGCCGCAGGCTTTAAGCTTTTTAAGCCGGTCTTCCCAATACTGCGGAACCACACGGAAATAGTGAATAGCGCCGGATAGAATCCTAAACGGCTTGCCATCCATTAAAAAATCCTTGTCATTATAACTTAAAATACCCATTTCATGCCTCCTAATATATAAATTAAAGATAGTATATACCAACTTTTTTTAAAATTAAAGCTTTTTAATAAAAATTCTTAAAAATCATATCCGCGCTTTTAGGCTCCGGTCCATTTTTTCGGTACTGCCTGGGGGTAACCCCCACTTCTCGGCGAAAAACGCGGGAAAAATAGTTATAGTCCGCAATGCCTACCCGCTCAGATATTTCGGACACTGCAAGGTCTGATGAATAGAGTAAGTCTTTTGCAAGCTCAATGCGTTTTTGCAGCACCAGCTGGCCTATTGTTTTCTCTGTATGCCGCTTTGCAGTCTTACAGAGCGTTGCAATGCTGACTGAAAGGCTTTTTGCCATATCGTCCAGCCGGATGGTCCCGCTTATATTGTTGTTTATATACGCGTTTATCTGGCCCCACAGCCCCTCACGCTCAATACGCATAAGCTGCTCCATACGTATATAGCCTATACACGCGTTCATTATATTTGATACAGCCTCAATATAGCTTTTAGATACTGTGCGCGTTTTCTTAAGCGCGTTTACTGCCGCATTTCTATCTGCAATAAGCCCAAAGCTTTTTTCAAGCGCAAGCTTATGCTGGCTTTCAACATCCGTATCGTAAATTATCTGGCCGAACATTACATAACCTACAGTCTGCCCCTGGTCAGTAATAGGTGCGCACACCTCCAGCATACCGGCGTGGCAGCGGTAAATCACATCCTTGCCTGTTTTTTTTGCTTTAAGCATGCCGTTACGGTCGCACTCAACACACCTGCGGACCCCGTCATGCCGGCCCCGCACCAGCGCACAGTATTCACTAAGCTGTTCGGGATAGACAGATATAAGCCTGTAATCCGCATCAAATATCCCTACGCGCTGGCCCGTCACTTTATAAAAATCCACCAGCAGTTTTGTTATGCGCATTAGATCAAACTCGTACTTCATACGCTATCCTTTCACTTTTTAATAAAATGCTAGTTTATGACAGTATCATACTATAAGTTTTAAAATTTGTATAGTAAAATTAATAAAAAAGTTTAAGGGAGGCACAAGTATGAATATTGAGCATGTACGCATAGGCATACGCCCGATAATAGACGGGCGCTGGGGCGGCATCCGTGAAGGGCTGGAGCAGCAGACAATGGCAATGGCAATAGCGGCAAAAGCGCTGATAGAGTCGCACCTTAAGCATCCGGACGGGCAGAAGGTTGAGTGTGTTATCGCGGATGGTACAATAGGCTCGGGCGCGGAGGCTGCCGCATGCGCCGCCAAATTTTCAAAGCTTAACGTTTGTGCGACGCTGTCTGTAACCCCCTGCTGGTGCTACGGCAGCGAGACTATGGACCTTGACCCGCTTATAATAAAGGCGGTATGGGGGCTTAACGGCACTGAGCGGCCGGGCGCGGTTTACCTTGCGGCCGCAATGTCAGCGCATGCCCAGCGCGGGCTGCCGGCATTCAGCATTTATGGTAAAGACGTTGTGGATAAGGACGACCGTTCAATACCGGACGATGTGGCTGAAAAAATACTGCTTTTTGCGAAGGCGGCGGTATCGGCAGGCAGCATGAAAAACCGGGCATATGTTGCAATTGGTTCAGTGGCTATGGGTATTGCAGGCTCATTTTTGAACCCGGACCTTATGCAAAAATACTTCGGCATTCGCGCGGAGTGGGTAGATATGAGCGAAATAACCCGGCGCATTGACCGTGAGATTTATGATAAAGACGAGTTTAACAAAGCGCTTAAGTGGGTAAAGGAAAACTGTCCTGAGGGGGATGAGTACAATCAGCACCCCAACACACGCAAGCAAAAGGATGAGCAGTGGGAGTTTGTTATAAAAATGTTTCTGATATGCAGGGATATTTTAAAGGGCAACCCTAAGCTTGGTGAGCTAGGATATCACGAAGAGGCACTTGGCCGAAACGCCATTATTGGCGGGTTTCAGGGCCAGCGTATGTGGACAGACCACAAGCCCAACGGTGATTTTATGGAGGCAATGCTAAACTCCAGCTTTGACTGGAACGGAATCCGCGAGGCTATACCGTTTGCAACCGAGAATGACACTTTAAACGGTATGGCAATGCTGTTTTTGCACCTGCTTACAAACCAGGCGGCGGTATTTGCGGACGTGCGCACATACTGGAGCCCAAGCGCTGTAAAAAGGGTGTCCGGCTGGGAGCCGGACGGGCTTGCTCAAAACGGGTTTATACACCTGATTAATTCCGGCGCTGCCGCGCTGGACGGCACAGGCCGGCAAAGGGATAAAGACTTAAATCCGGTTATGAAACCGTATTGGCAGATAACTGAAAAGGATGTAAGCGCATGCCTTAAAGCTACACGCTGGGCGCCTGCCAACCTTGGTTATTTTAGAGGCGGCGGGTTTAGCTCACAGTTTAGCACCAATGGCATAATGCCTGTCACCCTTGCCAGGCTTAACATGATTGAGGGTATAGGTCCTGTGCTCCAAATTGCGCAGGGATACACTGTTGACCTGCCGGAAAAGGTCAACAAGCTTCTGCTTGAGCGCACAGACCCCACCTGGCCATCCACCTGGTTTGCGCCAATACTTACCGGCAAGGGTGCGTTTTGCGATGTGTATTCAGTAATGTCAAACTGGGGCGCAAACCACGGCGCGTTTACATATGGGCATGTCGGCAAAGAGCTAATAACCCTTGCAAGTATGCTGCGCATACCGGTTTCCATGCACAATGTGGATGAAAAGGACATCTACCGCCCGCACAGCTGGAGCGCGTTTGGCACTGAAAATAAGGAAAGCGCTGATTTTCGCGCCTGTGCGGCATACGGCCCGCTCTACAGATAAAATAAAAGGCTGCCAAAAGGCAGCCTTTTAAATTTGTAAAATTATCTCTTAGAGAACTGTGGAGCACGGCGTGCGGCTTTGAGGCCGTATTTCAATCGTCTGAGCGATGATTTTCCTTGATATTCCGGGCTTTTTTGAGCCTCGGCCCCTCGGTTGTCCTATTCCTTAACCAAAAAACAGGCCACTTTTACGAGGGGACAGCTTGATGAAATGCAGAATTTACTACATCGAATAGCTGTTCTGGTTTATTATACTTTACTCTTGCATAGATGTCCATAGTTGTCTTGCTGTTCTCATGTCCGGCAAGGTACTGGACCGTCTTGGGGTCAACACCTGCATACAGAAGATTGGTGATGTAGGTATGCCGCAGCAGGTGCGGTGTCACATCGAAGTCCAGGCTATACACAATGTTGGGATTGTTTTTCTGATGTCCTCCCAGACTCGGCTGAACAGTGTACTTGATGCTCTGTCCGTTCACATACTTATAATAGGTACGCTCCTTGGTAGACCGAACAACGATGTACTGCCAGACACGTTTGAACTGCGAATATGACAAGGGCTGTCCCTCACTATCGGCAATCACATATTCCGATTTGGAGGCAGCCTTGGCTTCCCGCAGACAATTCACAAGGCATTTGGGAATGGGAATATCCCTTCTTGCTGCTTTCGTCTTAAGCGTTGTAGAGATAACCGGTCTGTTATGCTCTGATCGCCATGCGCGCCGCACAGAGATATATGGAGTGGGTGCATCGAGGAACACACAATCCCATTGCAAGGCGAGAGCTTCTTCTCGGCGCAGACCGGCATATAAGCCGATCATGGTAAACAGATACGGCGGAAGTCCTTTGACGGTTTCCAGCAGCACTTCCACCTGCTGGTCTGTCAGCGAATCTTTCTTTTGGGTCGGTTTCCCTCCTTTTGCCGAAATCCCCTCACACGGATTGTATTCCAGCAACTGGCTCCGCTCTGCCGAGTAAAAAATGCACTTGAGGAGCATATTCACCGTATTGTGCAGGCTCTCGGACTTATTGGACAATGGGATCAGCGCCAGACGAATATCATCCGCTGTTACTTCCTCCATATACATATCTCCCAAAGGCTTGATAATGTAGTTCTTCATATTGGAGGCGTAGCCCTTCAGTGTAGCCGGCGACACTTTTGCGGATTGCATCAACAGCCACTTCTCACAATACTCGGCCACAGTAGGATGCTCCCGGTGGAAGATGATCTCCGCTACCTGGCGTCTCGCCTCCTGCTCTTTATCGTACAGTTCCTCGCAGGTAGTCCCATACAAGCTCACCTGCTTGCCGTCTGCGTCCAGAATCCGGGTTCTGTAATACAGGACACCCTTTCGTGTGACGGTTCCATATTGAGGTATGTTTTTTTTCTTCTTTGCCATAATTAATTTCCTTTCTCGCGTGGTGATGTATCTACACCTCCTTTTTATCAGAGATTTCAAATTGAATCAAAGATACGGCCAAGGAAAAACTAAGAGCGAGACATCCTTGTCTCGCTCTTACTTCATTTTCTGAATTGTTCGGAACTTACACAGCGTCCCATAAGTCAAAGGCACAGCCCATTGCTTTGACAAGATCATCCGGCCTGTTGTATTTGACCTTTGCGTAAATGTCCATCGTGATTTTGCTGCTTTCATGGCCCGCCAAATATTGTACCGTTTTGGGGTCCACCGAAGAATGAATCAGATTGGTGATGTAGGTGTGCCGCAGCTGATGCGGTGTCACTTCAAAATCCAGGCTATATACCACATGGCCGTTATTCCTGGCTTTTTCTCCAAGTTTCGGGTAAAGCATATATTTTACATACTTTCCGTCCACAAGTTTTCTGGCCATTCTCGGCTTTGCAGTCCGCGTCACAATATACTGCCACAGCCGCTTAAACTGTGTATAGGATAGCGGATCACCGTCCCGATTGGCAATCACATAATCCGAAGTGGATTTTTTCTTTGCATCTTTCAGACATTCAACCAGACAGACCGGGAGAGGAATGTTTCTTTGTGCCGCTTTGGTCTTTAGCTCGGTAAGAATGACCGGCCTGTTATGTTCTGTGTGCCATGCCCGCCGTACCGTTAAGTACGGAGCCTCTGCATCCAGATACACAGAATCCCATTGCAGCGCCAGGATTTCTTCCCGGCGCAGACCGGCATATAAACCGATCATCACAAATACATAGGGCGGCAAATCCCGGATCGTGTCCAAAAGCCGCTCAACCTGTTCATCCGTCAATGCCTGTCTTTCTTCCTGGGGAACTCCTCCCTTTGCATCCAGGTATATGGTCGGGTCCTCGTCAATCACATGGCTCTCCTTGGCCGCCCGGAAAATGGACTTGCAGAGAATCACCACAGACTTATAAACCGAAGCCGACTTCTTGGAAACAGGTACGAGGGCAAGTTGGATGTCATCCAGGGATACATCAGCCATTCTCTTGTCTCCCAGCCCTCCAATAATGTGCCGCCGCACCTTAGAGGTATAATCTGTCAAGGTGGTGGCCCGAACATGGACGGACTGCATCAGCAGCCACTTCTCACAGTACTCAGCAACCGTAGGCGATCTTCGACGAAACGTAGTACTGTCAATCTGCTCTAACGCCTCCAGTTCCTTGTCATAAAGCTTTTCGGGCGTCTTTGCATAAAGCGCCACTCTGTTTCCATCCGAATCTTCGACTCTGGTTCTATAATATTCAATGCCGTTAAGCACGACCGTACCATATTGAGGAATTGCCCTTTTTCTTTTTGCCAATTCCGTCACCTCCTAAGAATAATGTCCAGCGCTGTACCTTTGTTTTATCAGACATATTAGGTTCCAGCAAGGATACGGAACAGCTCAAGCTCGGACACTTCGCAGCTTGCGGTATGTAGCGCTTTTTTCCACTGGCTTTGCACGATGGGTGCATTTTGCGATATACTCCTGAAGGCCAGCATCTGTAAAGTACACGCAACCATTTTGCACATACTGAACATAGGAAATTAGCCCACTGTTTCGAGCTGCATCCAAAGTGGCAATGCTAATCCCCAGTAATTTGGCAGCCTCTTTCCGCGAAATCAATTTTTCCATAGGTGGTCCCCCTTTCTGTCAAAGATGTGGTTGTTGCTTTCAAAATCACATGAATGCGCTGGCAACCGAAGCTGCCAGCGCATGGTATCTGACTTTGAAAAATTTACTCGCCACATTTGCCACGCACCCCTGGCGATGGGGACATTCCGGTCTCCGCTGGCGCGGCTGTCATAACTCCACAGCGTCGTTTTACTCGTGCGCCGCAGAGTTCCCCCCAAGTCTTTAGGAGGCCGTGAGGAAGTATCTTTAACCCCTATGCAGTCATCGCGCCCTGAAATGCCACTTTCGGGTATCAGGCTGACGTGGATCGCTCGGAACAGTCCTATTCATCACCTCCTGGGGCTGTCCATCTTCGCGGCGTGCCTGATTCGCTCGTACATAGGTTATGTACCGGAAATGCCGTCTATGAAATTGTCAAGCTCCACATTGGGAGAATGTTCTTCCCTCAATGGGTAGGCACTGATACGCTTCATTTGTTAAGTGTTATTCAAAAATTTTTTTATTTTTTTAAATCTTTGTGCAACAGCACTTCTGGAACAATGCCAAAGACGTGCTACATCAATTTGACGATAACCATCCACAAAAAGTAATGTCAATAGCTCCAAATCTTTCTTCGACAGCTTCTTCAATCTCAACAGTAGTTGTTCGTTTTCCACCGAAGCCAACCATCCATATCGCGTTTGATCAATCTTATCAACATCCCATTGATAAGATAACGATGCAAACTTTCGGAACAGCTGTGATTGACCACATACTTCATCATATTGTTCACAAGGTATTGGTTGCGTATGGTTTTGAAAAACCCTTTGACTGCAAAACCATGCCCAGTCATATTCTTTCATGGCAGCAATCTGTTCTTCGCTCATCCCTGCATCACAATACTCAACTTCTAAACGCTTCCATCTACTATCAAACTTCTTTTTCTCATATCCATAATTAAATCCCATTATTAACCTCCTGTAGATTCAATTTGCAAAATTCACCATGCAAACTAAAATCAGGAGGAGATCGACAACGAGAATCTCTGGGTTGTTTTCCATCCCCAGAAACAAAAATGCCAGCTGATCTTAAGGACCAACTGGCATTTTTATTCGCGCACAAAGAAAACGCATTATTAAGATTTTATAAGTACAACAAGTATACCAAGCACAATTCGATACCAACCAAACACCTTAAAATCATGTTTTTTGATAAAGTTCATTAGGAATTTAATTACTAAGACAGATACCGCAAATGCCACAGCCATACCGAGAACAAGAGCGAGCAGTTCTGCACTTGTAAATTCAAACCCGAATTTTAACAGCTTAAAAGCACTTGCTCCAAGCATAGTAGGTACTGCGAGGAAAAAAGTAAACTCTGCTGCTGCCACTCGTGAAACTCCTATGAGTAAAGCACCTATAATCGTTGCTCCCGACCGTGATGTGCCGGGTATAAGTGATAACACTTGAAATGCCCCTATCAAGATTGCTGTTTTATAGCTGATGTCAGAAAGTGCCATAGTAGTAGGAGTACGCTTTTTATTCCAATTTTCTATGAGAATGAATAACAAACCATAAAAGATTAACATGATTGAAATCACAATGGGGGTTTGGAGGTAAGCATCCAAATAATCATCAAATAGAATCCCCATAATAGCTGACGGTACACAAGCTACCGCAACCTTGAACCACAACGAGAAAGTATCCTTTTTAACAATTGACTGTGCTTTGTTCTTAAATTGAAAGGGAAACATCTTGTTCCAAAACATTACAACCACTGCGAGTATAGCTCCAAGTTGAATAACAACAAAAAACATTTCTTTAAATGCTTCGCTCATATTAAGTGTGATAAATTCGTCCACAAGAATCATATGTCCTGTGCTGCTGATAGGTAGCCACTCAGTAATACCCTCAACAATTCCAAGAAAAATAACTTTTAAAATTTCTATAAAATCAAGTACCATTATTTCAAATCCTCCTTTTTAAAATGATGAAAGGTCATAAGAAAACCAACTGCTGATACAAGAATAATAATAGATACAGACAGCAGTGTAGGATAGCCGGTACTCTGAAGTTTACCCTGCACCAAGAAATAGGTGGCTGTCCACGGATACAACGCTCCCCATTCTTGATTTGAAAGTGCGGCACTTCCCATGACAATCACGGCAGAGCCAATCATCGGGGCGACAAATCCTTTTGTTTTCATAGCAACAAACACAAAAGGAGAAACTGTTAAAAACATCAGGATACTGCCAAACAAAAACTTGGGGAGCCATACTATTGCCACTAGTAAGCTATATCCCTCCAATGTAAAGACAGCGTCATATAGCCCACAAACGATAAATATACCTGCCCATGTTACAAGGGTTAGCATAACAATCCAAAGAAGCAGGGTGCAAAATTTTCCAATTAATAGTTTTGTCCTTGAAATGGGTATGGGCAATATGGTTTTGAGGGTGCTTTCTGTGTACTCTCTGCTAAACAAGTAAGCTGCAATTGCCACATATATCATAATGTTTACCAGCAGCATGATATACAGTACACTGTCGCTGTATATGTCAGACAAGGTAAAGATAATCTCCGGCTTATCAAAATGTGTTTGCAAGGCTTCTATTAACATCAAAAGTGGGGTAGATAATACCCCTGCCACACTAATTAGCACCATTTTTGAACGCTTTAGTTTTAATAATTCACAAGAAATAAGATTAAGCAATACCGCCACCTCCAATCAGTTTAGAAAAGTAGTCCTCTAAGTTTTCCTCACTATCATTTATCCTTGTCACGAGCAGTCCATTTCGTGCAAATTCTCGATTGATTTCTCCAACACTTTGGCTAAAGTCATAAATTCTCACCGTACCGTCCTGCACTGTAAAATCCGTCATGTGGTAGTGGTTTTCTAAAATCTTTCCGGCTATCTCACTGTCAGATAAATCAAATTGAATGTATTTTCGATTCCTTTTGTGAAGCTCGGATATATTCACTTCCTCTACTAAATGCCCCTCGTGCATAACGCCGATAATATCTGCTATCTGTTCAATCTCGCTTAAAACATGGCTTGAGATAAAAATGGTAATGCCATGATTGTGACTAAGTTCAGATAAAAATGAGCGTATTTCAACTATTCCAATGGGGTCAAGTCCGTTAATCGGTTCGTCAAGTATTAAAAGCTCCGGCTCGTGCATAATGGCGGCGGCAATACCAAGCCGTTGCTTCATTCCGAGGGAATAATCGGAAAAGACTTTTCTTTTCTCCTTATGCAGCCCCACAACTTCAAGAGCTTTTTCTACTCCACTTTTAGATACTCCCCCTCGCAGTTTAGCGAGAATTTGCAAATTCTCATACCCTGTTAAATTACTGTAAAATCCCGGTGTTTCGATAATAGAGCCTACTTTGCTATAAAGGGTATGGATATTTTCCTTATAGTTTGTGCCAAACAAGCGTACCGTTCCCTCCGTTGGGAAAGCAAGCTGCAACATCATTTTCATTGCTGTGGTTTTGCCTGCTCCGTTTCTGCCGAGCAAACCATAAATTTTGCCCTTTGGCACATGAAGATTTACCTTATCGACAACGGTGGCTGTTCCGTATCGCTTCGTAAGATTTTCTGTTTCAATGATATAATCCATATTTGATTCTCCTTTCCGTGGGTTGCTGTTCTTGTTTTCGCTGACCACAATCTTATTATCCACGAGTATTGCATAGAAGCCAAGAAATCTACCGTCACAATGCCGACACAATAGATGTCAGCACGAAAAAAGCTCCGACACTTATCGTGTCAGAGCCTATTTTAAAGGGTTTATGGCATTTTACTTTGTTTGGGTTTGCTTTATCCAGACAAATATTTTAGCAACAAATAGCAGAAACATAAGGGCGGTTACATAGGGTTGTCTTGCCGCAGCGAAGAAGCAGATAAAAAGCGTACTCAGCACGAGAGAGCATTTTGTGATTATGTTGCTCCATGATTCCTTTTCAAAACAAACACACATCAGTTTCGCTATCCCAAGTGCAATCAAAACAATAAAAACAATCCAATAGATTGCAAGATATATTGGGGTAGTGTCTGTAAATGAAAGTAGATTGACAGAATAAATATATCCGTCAACAAGGTTACCATACAACGGCAAAAGTATAAAAGTAACCGCCATCATATCTAATATTCCATAAATGAAACTGTAAATTTTTTTCAAGTTGGAACGATTTTCAGTTTCGGCAAGTGTAATCAGTTCTTCGCCCGATAGCAGTTCATCTATGGTCACAGAAAAGAATTTAGAAATACACTTGAGCGACTCAATGTTAGGGTAACCCTTGCCGCTTTCCCATTTTGAAATGGCTGTTCTTGATACATATAATTGCTCCGCAAGTTGTTCCTGCGTTAAGTTCTTTCCAGTCCTAAGCTGTTGTAGCTTTTCATTAAATTCCATGATTCTCCTCCTGTTTGTTCCTTGTTTTCATACGTCCATCAACGGGTTTTTCTGCATCTTTTGGTATCATCCATGCACGACCAAATTTTTCAGTTCCGTCAATGCGATTTTCCTCACATAATTTTTGTATCCGTCTTTCCGATATGCCCCATTTTTCAGAAGCGGCTTTCACAGAAATGTAATTCATAATATCAACTTCCTTTCGCAAAGAGTATATAATTATTATATACGGAATGACGAATAATAGCAAGTTTCTCTCCACTAATACGAAATTATACACTACTAAACATAAAATCATACTTCGTTCAAATATCATCACCCGAAATGTACAATGATATAGGATGATATTAAAATGTACCAAGATGAAAGAAAACTTGATTTTAAGCCGTTAGGTATAGCGATAAAAAAAGCTCGGGAAGCAAAAGGGTGGACACAGGAATATCTTGCCCAACTGGTAGACCTTACGCCACGCTCTATTATGTATATAGAGAACAGGGGGCAGCACCCAAGGCTTAACAAATTTTATCTCATTACTACCTTGCTTGACATCTCTGTAGACCAGTTCTTTTTTCCATGCAATGAAGATGGCGACAACAATCGCCGCAAACAAGTTGATGTACTGTTGAATGATATGGAAGAAAAGGAGCTTATCGTGATGGAAGCTACGGCTCAAGGCTTGAAAAAGGCAAGAGAAACTGCGGAATAATTAACGCTGTTTTCGTAAGCCAAGCCAACTGAAAAAAGTGCGACACCTACACAGGCTATCGCACTTTTTAGGTTATTTTTTTATTCTCCACACAAATCATAAAGCTGTTCACATCGGTTTTGAATATCTAAGATTTCTGTTTCGGTTAAACTCCTGCGGTTATGAGTAAGTTGTTGCTCTAAAAAATCACGATAGCCATCAAGTAAGGCATCCCGTAAAAGCTCGGGGGCTTTGCAATGTTCCACACCAAACCATTGCTCATCTTTTTCATCCCAAATCATAACGGTGTATCCTCGCTTAGTGTTCACCACCTCCAAAACACTATCTTTATTTAGGTAATCGTTGAATACTTCTAAAACCTTTTCAAAGGTCATCATTTTATCAGCCCTTTCATATTTTAGGTGCTTATATGTAAGTAGTTTATATACTTATTACGACTATGATAATAAAAGTAAATCATCGTGTAAAGGATACGGATATTGTTTGCGAACAAAAGTGGCAAGCGATGCCTGTGGCTATCCAGATAGCCCCACGCGCTTGTTGAGGGCCGCGCCCCCAAGCCCCCTTTGAACACAGATTTTCAATCTGTGGCTGCGCGTTCTTGCGAACGCTTTTGGCCATAGCCAGTTCACTGCTGGATGCGGCCCTGTGCGCCGAGATCAGCAAGAGCCGGGACGAGGTGAAACGCTGCGTCGAGTGCGGGGCCGTGTTCACGCCGAAGTACAACCGGGCTAAATACAGCCCGGATTGCGCGGCGCGGGGGCGCCGTAAGAAAGAGGCTGAACGGCAGCGGCAAAGATACCTGCAAGCTACGCAGTTAAGCAGTTGAATAGGCCACCATAGCGAGCCTCTGGCGAACGATTGACGGGGTGGACAATAGGATTTATCCAATCCCCGCCGAAACAGGCTTCTAAATGCGTAGGAAAACCCATAAGAAAGCGCCGGACGCGGCCTGCTGGCCCCACGCCCGGCGTTTTCTCACAGGCTGTCCTTTAGGATGGCCCGGATCAGCTTATTTTGCAAGCGGTGTTTATTTTATCATTGAATAGTTCGGCTGGCTATGCTATTCATTCCTCTATGATTTGTGTTTGGTCGATTATCTCTGGCTGATTACTCTGAATGCCTTCATTGAGGGTTGGAACGCTGAAAAACACGGCAATGAAAATGTTTATTAAAATTATAGCCGCCAATATAATGGCAACAATTTTCCAGATACGGCGTGAGCGGCGATTTTTGATTGCAAGCTGCTCATTTATCCTCGACAACTGCTCTGCGACATCGCTGGCGGCATTTTCATTTTCAATTTTTGCCCCCAGCAATTCGCTGACAGATACTTCCAATATTTCAGCCAATCGGATAAGGGTATCGGCGTCGGGAACAGATAAATTTTTCTCCCACTTAGAAATGGTCTGTCGGACTACATGGAGCCTTGTTGCCAATTCTTCCTGTGAAAAGCCTTTTTGCTTTCTGAGAGTTTTTAAGTTTTCTCCAAACATTGTGCGTTACACTCCTTTGCTTTGATAAATCCAAAGTAACACATTAGCCCTTATACGGCAAGCAACGCAGATTAACAATAACGCAACTTCCCGTAAAAGAAAGGCTTACATTCAAAAGGCGCTGCGAGCATAAGAAATTAGGCTGAATGGCACCGGAAAATAAACTTGTTATCCACCCAAAGGCATAGATAATCCATAATAAAGCGCCGGATGTGCCACCCCATGAGATACGCATCCGACGCTTTTGGATAATAATATGGTGCCATCACCATAGGAACGCCGTAAACTTCACACCGTTTTCCGTATTGACCATGTTGTGGATGATTTCGTGGTGGTCGAGGATGGTTTTGGTGATATACAGCCCCAGACCGCTGCCGCCGCTATTCCGGTTCCGGGATTTGTCCACCCGATAGAAGGGAGTGAAGATACGCTCCAAATCTTCCTCGGCAATGTGGACGCCGGTATTCTCCACGGAAAACACCTCGTCCTTTTGGGTGACAGTAATCACCGCCCCCACCGGCGAATAGGCCACGGCATTTCCGATCACATTGGTGAACACTTTCTCCATAAGCCGCCGGTCCCCCTGGTAGTGGTATTCCGGCTGGATGTCCATGCGAAGTTCCATCTGCTTATCCTCCATCCGGCCACGGAACTGCTGGCAGACCTTTCGCAGCATTTGGCTGATGTCCAGGTCGGTGCGCTCCAGGTGGAAATCGCTGCCGCCCATCCGAGCCGCCGACAAAATCTCCTTGACCAGCGCCTCCATGTCATTGGTGGTTTTCATACACCGGCGCAGGTAAGTATCGCGGTCTTTATATTCGCCTACCTGATAGATCATGCCCTCCAGTTGCCCCTTGATGATGGCGATGGGGGTTTTCAGCTCATGGGACACGGCGGTGAAAAATTCCACGCGCTGCTTTTCCTGTTCCCGTTCCCGCTCAATATCTTTCTTCAACTGCCAGTTTGCCGAGCGCAGGCTGGCCAGTGCATTGTTGAGCTGCTCCGCCATTTCATTCAGGCTGGCGGCCAGCACACCGATTTCGTCTTTTCGGTTGACTTCACACTTCCAGGTCATGTCCAGGGTGGTCATCCGCTTTGCCACATTGCTGATACTGACCAGCGGCTTGGAATAGTACCGGGAACAAACCACCGCCCCAATGACGGAGATCAATAGAATCACAACGGCAATAAAGGGGATGAGCTTCAGCAGGATGTCATAGGACTGCGCCACCGCGACCAGGGCGGCATTGGCAAATACATGGTAGGTCTGCCCGCCTTGCTGGAATGTTGCGGAACAGCTCATAGAGGGAGCAGAAGTGTCCAGATTCTCCATATCGGCAAAGTTCACGGAGAACAGATTGTTACCAGCATCATCATTGATTTTCACCGAGGCATTGTTCGTCATGGAAAATTCCAATAGGCTGTCGGAGCTGGCCTCCCAGCCGTTTTGCTCCAGAACCTCCACCAAGTCATAAAAATCGGAAGTAACCTGGCCTTCCAGCTCCGTATGGTAATTTCTCGGCAGGAAAATCATCACCATGCCGTAAATGATAATGCAGCAGACCACCAGCAGCGCCAGCATACTGAGGAAGGTCTTTGCCTGGATGCTCTCACTAATTTTCTTTCTCAATTTTATATCCCGCCCCTCTCATGGTTTCTATGTAATCCACGCCCAGTTTCTTGCGGATGTTCTTGATATGGGTGTTGACAATCTTTTCATCGCCAATATAGTCATAGCCCCAAACCGTATCCAGCAGTCTTTCCCTGGATACCACCCGGCCCTGGTTCTCCAGAAGGAGCTTCAAAATCTCAAATTCCCTGGTGGTCAGGGAAACGCTTTCTGTTCCAACAAGGACGGTAAGGCTGTCCGTATCCACCGTGATTTCCTTATAGCGGATCACGTTATTGGGCGCAGCGCCGCCCTGTTCGGCCCGACGCAGCACCGCTTCGATATGCTTCATCACAACCGGCATGGAAAAGGGCTTGGTGATGTAATCATCTGCCAGAGCGTCAAAGCCCTTCATCTGGCTATCTTCATCATCCAATGCGGTGAGCATGATGATGGGAACCCGGCTCTCCCTCCGCAGAATCTCACACACGGCAAAGCCGTCAACTTTGGGGAGCATTAAATCCAGGAGCACCAGATCAGGCTTGTTCTCCCGGAACTGTTCAATCCCCTCCAGGCCATCGGCGGCCAGAGCCACCGTGTAGCCGGCATCCTCCAGGAACGCTTTGATAATATTCTGAATGGATTCTTCATCCTCTATAATCAAAATCATTTTTGACATTGCTTGCACCTCCAAGGGTAGTGTAACATACAAAGGTGGAGTTTAGGTGGAGAAAGGAACCTTTTTTGAAAACCTCTTTGTTCATATTATAGCTGAACTGCATTTTGAGAAAAAGTGTGCGAATTTGAATTTTGTATGTCCTCATAGCACGGGATTGATAAGACAGGCTTGAGGGCAGCAAAATGCCCCTCACTTCAGAAAGTCCAAGTGAGGGGCATTAGATTAACTCTCTAATAGGAGTTTCAGCTTTTTGAGGATTTTCATTTTCCTCTTGTAAACGGCAGACTGGGAAATTCCAAGTGCA
>ERZ826242.1422-NODE-1422-length-26141-cov-19.944338_pt1 | contig 26141 bp, 13 predicted proteins | sample MGYA00519871_ERZ826242 | MGnify/ENA primary metagenome ERZ826242 (study PRJEB31778, sample SAMEA3449226) | human gut metagenome | biome: human gut; feature: human-associated habitat; material: faeces | place: United Kingdom | collected 2010/2012 ...
ATCTGGGCGTGGAGCCCAGCTACTCCGCCGAGGAGCTGCTGGGCATGGACACCACGGTGCCCAACGTCATCGGCATGAGCGTGGAGGAGGCCAAGGCGAAGCTGAAGGACCGCGCGCTGAGCTATAAGATCGTGGGCGACGGCGAGACCATCACCGACCAGACGCCGGCCGGCGGCGCCATCATCCCCGGCAAGTCCAGCGTTATTCTGTACGTCGGCGAGGAGAAGTCCACGGACAAGTGCGTGGTGCCGCATCTCATCGGCAAGACGCCCTCAGAGGCCAACACCACCGCCACGGCGGCAGGGCTGCTGATACGGTTCTCCGGCACCACGGGCAGCGAGTCCAGCTCCGTCCGGGTACTGAGCCAGTCCATCGACGAGGGTACGGAGGTGGAGGCCGGCACGGTCATTACCGTGCAGCTGGGCGACACGTCCGTGACGGACTGACGCCACACGTTTTGCGCCCAACAGAGCACACGGTTCCCTTTTGTCCGCGGGCAGAATGTGGTAGAATAGTGTGTATACCATTACGCACAGACGCAAAGGAGAGTTGATGATGAAGCTGCGTGAGCTGTTGAACGGGCTGGATATTCTGGAAACAAACGCCGAGCTGGATAGCGACATCCGGGAGGTACGGTACGACTCGCAGCTGGTGGAATCGGGCGATCTGTTCATCGCCGTCACCGGCGCGGAGACGGATGGACATAAATATATTCCCATGGCGCGGGAGAAGGGCGCTGCCTGCGTGCTGTGCGAGCGCGCGCCGGAGGACGGCGCGCCCTTCGTCCGGGTGGCGGACAGCCGCCGGGCGCTGGCAGTGGTGGGCGGCAATCGCTTTGATCACCCCGCACGGGAGATGACCATGATCGGCATCACCGGTACCAGCGGCAAGACCACCAGCACCTACCTCATCAAGAGCATATTGGAGCAGAAGGCCGGGGCCAAGGTGGGCCTGATCGGCACGATACAGAATATGATCGGCGACCGGGTGCTGCACACCGAGCGCACCACGCCGGAGTCCTTCGAGCTGCAGAAGCTGCTGCGGGAGATGGCCGACGCGGGCTGCACCCATGTGGTGATGGAGGTGTCCTCCCACGCACTGATGCTGGACCGGGTGTACGGCATACCCTTCGCGGTGGGCATTTACACCAACCTGAGCCGGGACCATCTGGACTTCCACAAGACCATGGAGGCCTATTGCGACGCCAAGGCGCTGCTGATGCGGCAGTGCGACGTGGGCATCTACAACGCCGACGACCCGTGGGCGGAACGGCTGATGGCCGATGCCACCTGCCGCCGGCGGTTCTCCTACTCCGTGAATGGTCAGGCGGACCTGATGGCGAAGAACGTGGCGCTGGAGCCCGGCTGCGTGGATTTTGACGCGGAGGCGGACACGGAGTGGTGCCACGTCCACGTGGGCATACCGGCGCTGTTCACCGTGTACAACACGCTGGACGCCATGGCCTGCTGCTGGAACCTGGGCGTGCCGCTGGCGGAGTGTGCCGACGCACTGGCGAAGAACCACGGCGTGAAGGGCCGGATGGAGATCATCCCTACGCCGGGAACGGGCTACACCGTGCTGAACGACTATGCCCACAAGCCGGACGCGCTGGAAAAGGTGCTGCAATCCGCCAAGGCCTTCGCCAAGGGGCGGGTGGTGGCGCTGTTCGGCTGCGGCGGCGACCGGGATAAGACGAAGCGGCCCGTGATGGGTGAGATCGGCGCAAGGCTGGCAGACTTTGTCATCGTCACCAGCGACAACCCCCGGACGGAGAAGCCGGAGGCCATTATCGACGACATTCTGGTGGGACTGAAGGGCTATGACACACCCTATACGGTGATCCCCGACCGGGTGGCCGCCATTCACTACGCCATGGACCACGCCCAGCCGGGCGACGTGATCGTACTGGCCGGCAAGGGCCACGAGGATTACCAGGAGATCGACCACAAGCACTATCCCATGGATGAACGGGTCATCGTGGCCGAGCACCTGAAGGAAACGCAGAAATAAAGAAAAGACCTCCGCGCGGCGCGGAGGGAAGGAGCAAGATAGTATGGGAATTATGGAGATCGTGCTGCCTGTCGCGGTATGCTTTATCGTCACCGCCATCGCAGGCAAGCTGCTGATACCGGCGCTGGTAAAGCTGAAGGCGGGACAGTCCATCAAGGAGATCGGGCCCTCCTGGCACATGACGAAGCAGGGCACCCCCACCATGGGCGGGCTGATGTTCATCATCGGCATCGGCCTCACCATCGTCGTGTTGGGCTGGCAGCGGATGATGGCCGGCAGCTTCGTACACCTGTATGTGTACCTGTTCGCGCTGGTATTCGGCGTTATCGGATATATCGACGACTATCAGAAGGTGAAGCACCACCAGAACACCGGCCTGACTGCGCCGCAGAAGTTTATTTTGCAGCTGGCGGCGGCGGTGGCGTTCCTGTGCCTGATGCGGTACGAGGGGATGCTGAGCCCCAACCTGTATATTCCCTTCTGGAACACCCACATCGTGCTGCCGTGGATCGTGTATCTGGTGTTCGCGGCCTTTGTGATCGTGGGCACCGTCAACGCCGTGAATATCACGGACGGTCTGGATGGACTGAGCAGCAGTGTGACCGTGCCGGTGGGTCTGTTCTTCCTGGTGATGGCGGTGATCTGGCCCGGTTTCGAGCAGCTGGGGCTGTTCTCCGGCGCACTGGTGGGCGGTCTGCTGGGGTTCCTGCTGTACAACCACTATCCGGCCAAGGTGTTCATGGGCGATACGGGGTCGCTGTTTCTGGGCGGCGCCGTGGCGGCGCTGGCCTTCGCCTATGATATGCCGCTGGTGCTGATCCTGGCGGGCATCGTGTATATCTGCGAGACACTGAGCGACATTATCCAGGTGGGCTATTTCAAACTGACCCACGGCAAGCGCATCTTCAAGATGGCGCCGCTGCACCATCACTTCGAGATGTGCGGCTGGAAGGAGACCAAGGTGGTGGCGGTGTTCACCGCCGTCAGTGTGATCGGCTGCGTCATCGCCTATCTGGCCGTGTGCCAGCGCTTCAGCTTCTAAGGCTTCGCACTATTTTCACAGGGAAGGAGGGAGACTATGACACGGGAGGAACAGCGCGCCCGGAAGGCCCAGCAGGAACGGATGCGGCAGGTGGAGCGCCGGCATAAGGAAGCCGCCCGCGGGCAGATGGATCTCCCCTTCCTGATCCTGACGCTGCTGCTGACGGTCATCGGCCTGATCATGCTGTTTTCCGCCAGCTTTCCCCGGGCCTATTACGACACCGGGGACGGCACCTACTACTTCAAGCGGCAGGCCGCCTTCGCGGCGCTGGGTCTTGTGGCCATGTTCGTGGTCAGCAAGATCAACTACCAGCGCTGGCGCGGCGCGGGACGGCTGCTGGTGGGGCTTGCGCTGTTTCTGCTGATACTGGTCATTATCCCCCACAACCCGCTGGCCATCACCGCCAACAGAGCCACCCGATGGCTGGGCATCAAGGGCGTGTTCCAGTTCCAGCCGTCTGAGATCGCCAAGTTAGCGGTCATCGTGTACTTCTCTGACACCATCTCCAAAAAGCGGGAGAAGATGCTGACCTGGCGGCAGGGCATCCTGCCCTATGTGGCGCTGCTGGCGGTCATCGGCGTGCTGATGATGCTGGAGCCGCACCTGTCGGGCACCGTCCTGATCTTCGCCACCGGCGCGGTGCTGATGATCGTGGGCGGCATACAGGGCTGGCTGGTGGCGGTGGGCGTCACCGGCGTCAGCGCACTGGGCTTTCTGTTCATCAAGCTGGCGGAGGCCGGCGTCATCAAGTACGGCGCGGCGCGCATCGAGATGTGGCACAACCCGTGGGAGGACTATTACGGCGACGGCTACCAGCTGGCGCAGAGCCTGATCACCATCGGCTCCGGCGGCCTGCTGGGCGTGGGACTGGGCCGGGGACGGCAGAAGTTCCTGTACCTGCCGGAGCAGTACAACGACTTCATCTTTTCCGTGATCTGCGAGGAGCTGGGACTGATCGGCGCATGCGTTATCATGCTGATCTTCTCCATGCTGATCCTCCGGGGCTTCTGGATCGCGCTCCACGCCCGGGACCGCTTCGGCGCGCTGCTGGTGGTGGGCGTGATGACCCATCTGGCCTTGCAGACATTTCTGAACATCGCCGTGGTGTCGGGCTTCGTGCCCACCACGGGCATCTCCCTCCCCTTCTTCAGCTACGGCGGCACAGCGCTGTGTTTGCAGCTGGTGGAGATGGGCATCGTGCTGAGCGTATCGCGGCAGATACCGGCGGCACGGGCTGGATAAAAGCGCAGGATTTGACAACATTCCGTATTTTATTGCAGGAAAACTACTATTCGTATCAAAATATGGAGGTCGGACCGCCGCGGCGGTTCCAGGGAGCAGCAGAATGAGAGTGATATTTACCTGCGGCGGCACCGCGGGACACGTAAACCCTGCCCTTGCGTTGGCGGGGTATATGAAGGAGAAAGATCCGGAGACGGCCGTGCTGTTCGTGGGCACGCCCACGGGCATGGAGCGCGAGCTGGTGGCCAAGGCGGGGTACGACTACGCCGCGGTGGAGGTCAGCAGCTTTCAGCGGAAGCTGAATGCGGCGGGCATACGCCACAACCTGCACACGGTGCGGGTGCTGGCGTCCTCCGGACGGCAGGCACGGGCCATCCTGCGGGATTTCAAGCCCGACCTGGTGGTGGGCACCGGCGGCTACGCCAGCTATCCCATGGTGAAGGCGGCGGCCAGAGCACACCTCCCCACGGCGGTGCACGAGAGCAACATGGTGCCGGGGCTGACCACGAAGCTGCTGGAAAGCTACGCCGACGCCATCATGGTGGGCTTTGAGGACTGCCGGCAGCACTACAAGCACCCCGAGCGCATCGCCGTCACCGGCACGCCGGTGCGGGGGGATTTCTTCCGGCTGAGCCGGGAGGAGGCCCGGAAAAAGCTGGGCTTTGACGACGAGGCACCCCTTGTGGTATCCTTTTGGGGAAGCCTGGGCGCCAGCCACATGAACGAGTGCATGGTGGACTTCTTCCGCCGGGAGGACGCAGAGGGCTATCCCTTCCGCCATATCCACGCGGTGGGCAAGGGCGGCTGGGAGGCCATGGAGCAGAAGCTGCGGGAGCTGGGCCTGCCCAAGTCCGACTGGCTGGACGTGCGGCAGTACATCTATGACATGGATGTGGTGATGGCGGCGGCGGACGTGGTGCTGTGCCGCGCCGGGGCCTCCACCATCAGTGAGCTGACGGCGCTGGGCAAGCCCACGGTGATGGTGCCGTCACCCTACGTCACCAACAACCACCAGGAGAAGAACGCGCGGCTGCTGGAAAAGCACGGCGGCGCGGTGGTCATCACGGAGTCGGAGAGCACCGGCGACGGGCTGTACAAGGCCGTGGAGGCCATTCTCTCCGATAGCGAAAAGCGCATTTCCATGGCCCGGGCCATGAAGGAGCTGGGTATCCCCGACGCCACGGCGCGCATCTATGACACGGTCATGGCGCTGGTGCGGAAGTAAGGGAGTCACCCCTCTCCCCTGTCCGTTCATACAATGGCATAGCTGTTGGATGGACGGGAAAGGGAGGGCACATGAGGTATATCACCATAGAGGGCGGCACGCCGCTGCGGGGCGAGGTGGCGGTGCAGGGCGCGAAAAACAGCGTACTGCCCATTCTGGCCGCCACGCTGCTCAGCGGAGACGTATGCCGCATTGAGGGCTGTCCGCACCTGAGCGATGTGGACTCGGCGGCGGATATCCTGCGGTACTTAGGCTGCGCTGTGCAGTGGGACGGAGACGACCTGCTGGTGGACAGCACCACGCTGACGCGGTGCGACATACCCCAGACACTGATGCGGCGGATGCGGTCGTCCGTGATCTTTCTGGGGGCGATACTGGCGCGGTGCGGCTGGGCGGAGCTGAGCTATCCCGGCGGGTGCGAGCTGGGGCCGCGGCCCATCGACCTGCACCTGGCGGCCCTGCGGGCGCTGGGGGCGGATATCGACGACGCAGGCGGGACCCTGCGGTGCCGGGCGCGGAAGCTGACCGGCTGCCAGATCGTGCTGGCCACGCCCAGCGTGGGCGCCACGGAGAACGCCATGCTGGCGGCCTGCGGCGCAGAGGGAGAGACGGTGATCTGCAACGCGGCACGGGAACCGGAGATCGCGGACTTACAGGACTTTTTGTGCGCCATGGGCGCGGAGGTGCGGGGCGCGGGCGGCTCGGTCATCACGGTGTCGCCGAAGCGCCCGCTGCACGGGTGCGTGCACCGGGTGATACCGGACCGGATCGTAGCGGCCACCTATCTGTGCGCGGCGGCAGCCGCCGGCGGAGAGGTCACGCTGCGGAACGCGGAGCACCGGCACCTGGCGGCGGTGACCACGGTATTGGACCAGGCGGGCTGCGGCGTCCGCTGCGGCGAGGGGTACATACAGTTGGTGCGGACAGGGCCGCTACGGGCCGTACCGCCGGTGCGGACGGCGCCGTATCCGGGGTTTCCCACCGACTGCCAGGCCATACTGATGGCGGCGCTGCTGCGGGCACAGGGCACCACGGTATTTGTGGAAAATATTTTTCAGAGCCGGTACCGGCACGTGCCGGAGCTGGCACGCATGGGTGCGGACATCCGGACCGAGGGGCGGGTGGCAGTGGTGTGCGGCACGGAACGGCTGCACGGCACGGAGGTAGTGGCCACCGACCTGCGGGGCGGGGCGGCGCTGGCGGTGGCCGGGCTGGCCGCCGAGGGCGTGACCACGGTGCAGGGCATCGGCCACATCCAGCGGGGTTACGCGGACCTGGCCGGGGACCTGCGGGCGCTGGGCGCCCGAATCACAGAGCAATAGACGAGACAGCAGAAACAGCGGAGGAGCACGGACGATGGCAAGGCGCAGACGGTACAACCATAAGCGGCGGAGAGGAAGCCTGAGCTTCCTCTACAAGCTGCTGGCTTTTGTGCTGATCTGCACCGCCATCTCTCTGGCTCTGACGCTGTTTTTCCGTATACGCAGCATCGAGGTCAGCGGCAACGACCGCTATACCCGCCAGGAGATCATCGACGCGGCGGGCGTCAGCGAGGGGGACAATATGTTCCTGATGAACAAGTACAGCGCGGCGGAGCGCATACGCAGGGCGCTGCCATATATCGAGACGGTGCAGTTCCGGCGGTCGCTGCCGGACGGGCTTTCCATCATCGTGACGGAGTGCGCGGACCCGGCGGCCATCGTGCAGGACGGGAAGGCGTACCTGCTGTGCGACACGGGGAACATCGTGGACGAGGTAGCGCCCGCTGCCGCGAAGCAGCGGATGCAGGTAAAGGGCCTGACGCTGACAGACCCGGCGGTGGGTCAGCCGGCAAAGGCGGCGGAGGGACAGGAGCTGGCGCTGGAGCAGCTGCTGACGCTGATGCAGGCGCTGGACCAGCGCGACATGACGGCGGACGTATCGCTGCTGGATATGAGCGACCCGGCACAGCTGACGCTGCGGTATCTGGAACGGTTCGACGTGCAGCTGCCCCGGGAGGCGGACTACGGCTACAAGCTGGACTATCTGATGGCCGTGGTGAAGAAGCTGGAGGTCAACGAAAAGGGCGTTATCAATATGATGCAGGAGGGGAAGGCACGGTTCATTCCGGAGTGATGCCGCGCATACCACACCGCATCGGGGACGCTGCGTAGGTGCTTCATGCTCCCGGCACAAAACTTTTTCGGTAAATTAAGTGCTTACACTTGACGCTTGCGCCAATTCGTAATACAATACAAGATATAGCATTTACCAGGAGATAATCCGTCATTTTCATACAAATTATGGCAGGAGGAGCAGACATGGCTTTTGGATTGGAAACCGGCCCGGAGAACGTTGTCAGCATCAAGGTCGTGGGCGTAGGCGGCGGCGGAAACAACGTGGTCAACCGCATGGTACGCGGCGGCGCGCAGGGCGTTGATTTTGTCGCAGTCAACACAGACAAGCAGGCGCTGAATGCCTCCAGCGCTACCTATAAAATTCAGATCGGCGAGAAGCTGACCGGCGGTAAGGGCGCGGGTTCCAACCCGGATGTGGGCCGCAAGGCCGCGGAGGAGAGCCGCAACCAGATGGCCAAGGCGCTGGAAAACACCGACATGGTGTTCATCACCGCCGGCATGGGCGGCGGCACCGGCACCGGCGCGGCACCCGTGGTGGCTGAGATCGCCCGGGAGGCAGGCATTCTGACCGTGGGCGTGGTGACCAAGCCCTTCGGCTTCGAGGGACACCGCCGCATGACCCAGGCGGAACAGGGCATCGAGGAGCTGCGGAGCAAGGTGGACTCGCTGGTCATCATTCCCAACGAGCGTCTGAAATACGCCACCGACCAGAAGATCACCTTTGCCAACGCCTTTGAGATCGCGGACGACGTGCTGCGCCAGGCGGTGCAGTCCATCTCTGACCTGATCCGCGACACCGGGTTCATCAACCTGGACTTCGCGGACGTGACCGCCATTATGAAGGACGCAGGTCTGGCCCACATGGGCGTGGGCCGCGCGGCCGGCAAGGGCAAGGCCGAGGAGGCCGCCAAGATGGCCATTTCCTCCCCCCTGCTGGAGACCTCTATCAACGGCGCACGGGGCGTGCTGATCAACGTCACCGGCTCCATGGACATCGGACTGGAGGAGGTGGAGCAGGCCGCCACGCTGGTGCAGCAGGCGGTGCATCCCGATGCGCTGACCATTTTCGGCGCCGCCTTCGACGAGACGCTGGACGACGAGATCCGCGTGACCGTCATCGCCACGGGCTTCGATGAGGCGCAGCAGGCGGCCAACGCCGCCGCCGCGACCCAGCCGGCGCAGGCCGCCGCCAACGGCGAACCCCAGCCGCTGGACGAGGTGAAGGGCGAGCAGGGTCAGGACGAGATGGACAAGTCCTTCGACGAGATCCTGCGGATATTCAATAAGGATAAGTTCTGAGAAACAGGCCCCCCGGCATCGCCGGAGGGCCTGTCTATATAGAGCAAAAAGCCTCCCCACAGGGGAGGCTTTTGTATCACCATTGTGCAAGGTCAACGGGAACGACGACCTCTTTATCCATGCCGGAGAAGAGCAGGTAAGTCTCCTCCGTAAGCTCCTCCATCGGCGACAGGTCATACGTGCATATGAACACATTGTCATCGGTGTCTGAAACGACAACATCCTCGGGATAGCACCAGTTTTCAAAGCCGTCATCGTCCACCCAGATAAGGTCGGGGAAGGTCTGGTAGTCCCCCTCCTCCACCACATAGGCCAGCAGGGACAGGTTCTCGTGGTCCAGCTCGGTATAGGCCACCACGAAGGCACCGCCCTCCAAGGTGAAGCATTCGCCCATCTCCGCGTACTCCCGCGCCGACGCTACCGCCTCACCGACGTACTCCGGAGTGCTCCAGTCGTAGTCGGGCATCGGCTCATTGCGGTCAAAGATGTCACCGGACACGCCGCGCAGCGTGTTGATGAGCACGATGACAATGGACACGGCGATCACGGCCCCTATGGCGCCGGAAGCGGCATTCTTCTTCGGTACGTGCCACTGGATATGGGGCCGGGGGCGGCGGGTCTGGTTTTCATAGCAAACCTTCTCTTCGTGGCACTCCTTCTGCTCGTAGCAGACCTTCTCCTGTTCGGCGTAGTGGACGTCGCCGCCGGCGTCCACCCACTCCCGGCGGGGCGGGCGGTTATAGGCGCCGCACTTGGGGCAGAAGCCCTCACGGGAATCATAGGTCTTGCCGCAGGCCTTGCAGCGGATGGCAGGCATAGGCGGTCCTCCCTTCTGTGTGTTTGGATCTATTATACAGCAGATCGGGCAGATTGTCTATCAGCCTTGGGTTGCGGCGAAAAAAAAGGTGGGAAACCTGAAGTTGCACCGCGCGGACGCGCCCACCCCGTCGGGGTGGGCGCGTCTGCTTATTCCACTAGGCCGTATTTGATCTTGATGCGGTCCAGCTTCTCCAGCATGGGCTCCGCCAGCACCAGCAGGAAGAAAACTGTGGCTGCGGCGTGGACGCAGTCCATGGGAAAGCCGGTGACATAGTAGGCGGCGATGACCTTCCACTCCAGCGTGCGGGCATAAAGCAGGGCGGAGACGGGGTTCATGATGCCGCCGTAGATGAGCACGGCGGAGATGGCCCCGAACACGCACAGGGCGGCGCGGCTGCGGCGCAGCCAGCCCCGGCGGAACAACACCCCCGCCAGGAAGCCGATGATGCCCATGGCGAACATCTGGAAGGGCGTCCAGGGGCCCTGGGAGAACAGGACATTGCTGGCCAGCATGGTCATGGCGCCCACCAGGAAGCCGGTCTCGCCGCCCAGGGCCACGCCGGAGATGATGGTCAGAGCCAGGACGGGCTTGAACTGAGGCAGCATGAAGAAGGCGGCGCGGCCCGCCACGCCCAGGGCGCAGAGAGAGGCCGCCAGCACCAGCTCACGGGCCTGTGGCTTCCGTCCCTCGAACACCAGGAAGAAGGGCACCATGCATTCCAGCAGCACGGCGAAGGCGATGGGGTAGTAGGCAGTGTTGCCCAGGTAGAAAAAGCCCAGATACAGCGTGGCGGGGATGCACAGCAATATCAGCACCGCCGCCAGGCGGGTACGGTGGGAGAGCTTTCGCTTCTGCACCGGGGTCTGGAGCAGCGTCAGGGGCTTGGAGCGCCGACCGATGGCGGCGATGCAGCCGAAGAGCAGGGCGATGAACAGGCCGTAAAGGCCCAGGGCCTGCCAGCCGGCCTGGGAGAGCGTGCCGCCGCCCACCAGGGCGGTGAGGTCGGTGTGCTTGGCCGCCAGCCAGAAGATCGCCAGCGCACCCACGCCGCACACGGCGGCGATGGCCCTGCGCCACCAGGGGAGCTTTTTCGGCTTCCAGGCGGTGGACTCCTCTGCCACCGGAGGCAGAGGCTGCCAGGCGGCAGGCACCTCCGGCTGGGGCGGGACGGTCCCGCCGATGACCGCGATCACGTCCTCCGGCGTGACGGCACGGGGGCAGAAGTCCCGGGCCATACGGTTGGCGGAAGTGGTATAGAAACTGTTGCCGGAGAAGAAGTCACGGGGTGTGCCCTCCGCGACGATGCTGCCGTCGAAAAACAGGGCGCAGCGGTGGGCATACCGGGCACAGAAGGCCACGTCGTGGCTGACCATCACCACTGTCGTGCCGGCGGCGGTCAGCGCGGAAAGAATAGCGGCAAAGGACTGCTTGAAGGCGGCGTCCAGGCCCTTGGTAGGCTCGTCCAGCAGCAGGATATCCGGCTGGTGCAGCAGCACCTTACCCAGGGCGGCCCGCTGCTGCTCGCCGCCGGAGAGGTCATAGGGATGGCGGTCCAGCAGCTCGGTCAGGCGACAGAGGGCCGTCACCTGTTCTACCCGGCGGTCACGTTGGTCTTTGGGGAGGTCCGTGCCGTCAAAGGATTCGTACAGGTCCTGACGGACCGTGTTTTTCACGAACAGAGCCTGCGGGTCCTGGGGCAGAACGCCGATGCGGCCCGTATGGGTCACGGTGCCCCGCTGGGGCGTCAGCGCGCCGGACAGCAGGCCCAGCGTGGTGGACTTGCCCGCGCCGTTGCCGCCCAGCAGGGCCAGCAGCTCACCCCGGCGGGCCTGAAGGTCCAGACCGCGGACCACGTCCGGCTGGTCCGGCTCATAGCGGAACCAGAGACCCGCGCCGGCAAGGGCGGTATCCCCGGCGGGATACACCGGCTCCGGCGGCAGCGGGCACAGGGGGTGTTCATCGCACCAGCCGGACAGGAAATCGCGGCCCTCGCGGACGGTGATGGGGCAGGGCGCGTCGCTGTCCACCCCAGCCCAGATACGGACGGCGGCGGGCATGGCCAGGAACATATCGTGGCCGCGGCCCCGCAGGGAACGGCACACCGCCTCCGGCGCGCCGGCACAGAGGAGATGGCCGCCGTCCAGCACGGCGGCGTGGGTGGCCAGGGGCAAGGCCTCCTCGAGACGGTGCTCCGTCATCAGAACGGTGATGCCCAGCTCGCGGTTCAGGCGGCCCACGGTCTGCAAAAAGTCGGCGGCGGCAATGGGGTCCAGCTGGCTGGTGGGCTCATCCAAAATCAGCAGCCGGGGCTGGAGCACCATGACCGAGGCCAGGGCCAGCAGCTGCTTCTGGCCGCCGGAGAGCTCATCCACTTTCTTATGGAACCAGTCCTGGATGCCGAAGAAGGAGGCCATCTCCGCCACGCGGCGACGGATGGAGGGCGTGTCGCAGCCAAGGCTCTCCAGTCCGAAGGCCAGCTCGTGCCAGACCTTGTCGGTGACGGTCTGCTCCTCCGGAGACTGGAGGACGAAGCCGATATCGGCGGCCTGCCGATGGGGCGGCAGGTCATCCAGCGGCTGACCGTCGAAGAGGATACGGCCCTCGGCCGCACCGTGGGGGCGCAGGGCGGGCTTCAGCTGGCGGAGAAGCGTGGTCTTGCCGCAGCCGGAGGCGCCGCAGAGGACCCAGAACTCGCCCTGACGGACCGTGAGGGACACATCCGCCAGCGCGGAGCGGGGCTGCTGGGGGTAGGTGAAGCCAAAATGCTCCAAACGCAGCAGTTCAGGCATGGGGAGTCCCTCCTTTCCGGACGAGATAGCGGCGCCGGGACAGGGCATCCAGCAGCACCGGCGTAAAGCAGAGCAGGCCGTAAACGGCGAAAAAGCTGATCGTCAGCGGTGTGACGGGGCCGCTGAGCAGCATGGGGTAATACTGAAAGCGCAAGCCGCCGGCCAGACCGCCGCCCAGCAGATACAGGCCGCAGAAGGCCAGCCAGAGGGCGACGGCACCGTCACGCCGGTCAAAGCGGTAGAGGGAGAAGGAGGTCCTCCCCGGCAGGCCATAGCCCCGGCAGCGCATACTATCGGCGGTGATGAGGCCACTTTCCAGGCTCCATGTGACAACGATGGAGAACACCCGCAGGGCGCTTCTGACGCGCTGGACCGGGGCGCCGGTCTGGGTATCACGGCCCAGATGCCGCTGAGCCTGGGCCACGGCACGGAGCCGCCGGACAAAGCGGGGCACAAAGCGGAGGATCATGCTCAGCAGCAGGGACAGCGCCGGGATGACGCGGCCAAAGAGGTACACCACCTTGTCCGAGGTGATGACATCGGTGACGCAGACGAACCACAGCGCCACGGCGCTGAGCATGGCGCCGGCGGCCAGACCGTAGAGCAGGCTCTCCAGCGTCAGGGGATTACCGGAGGGCAGGTAGGCCAGAATGGTGACGCCCTGGTGGACAAAGGCCGGGTTCAGGGCCGCCGCCAGGAGGGCCATAGGCAGCAGCCACAGCAGGTGGCGGCGCAGGCCCTTGCCGCCCAGCAGACGGGCAACATACCACCCGCCGCCCAGCGCCGACAGAACCAGGCACACCGGGTGCATCAGCAGCATCGCGCAGGCGATGACCAGGGCGAAATAGGCAAAGCTCACCGCCGGATGGCAAGTGCGCAGCGTATCGTCCATGGGATCACCTCCTGCATACATGATGTCTTAACCTTTTAATTATACCCTGCCGCCAGGGGATACGTCAATCCTGCGTGCGGAAAAAGGGCGGCAAAAGCCGCCCTTTTGTCAGCCCATGTAGGTATTGCCCACGTCTGCACCCATATTACAGGTGTAGAGCCACTGGATGTTCTCGCCGCCGGAGAGCGTATAGCTGTCCGCGCCATAGCTGGGGAAGGTTCCCCCCACGCAGTACATCCAGCCGGAGCTCCTGCCCACATTTTTTTCGAACAGGCCGTTGATGCCCCTGACATAGTTGCTGCTGGAGCTCACCGGGATACCCGCGTCACCGCAGGCCCGCTTCAGTACGGACATGACAGACTCACCCTCGGTGATGGTCACCGTGGCGGACAGGATCACGCCGTCGGCGGGAATGATATCCTTCACGCCGTCGGAGCACTTGTCCATATTATTGAGCACCGTGGCACAGGAGATGTACAGCGATACGGACGCCGCCGGCGCCGGGTCAGGTGCAGGCGTGGGATCGGGGCCCGGCACAGCGGGCTGCTGCGCCTGCTCCTGCTGTTTCTTCTCTTCTTCCAGCCGCTTCTGCTCCTCCAGGCGCTTGGCTTCCTCCTGCTTTTTGGTGTCCTCCTCGGTCTTTTTGGCTTCACCAGCCGGCTTCTGCTCGTCAGACTTCTTGTCGTCTGCGGTCTTATCCTTAGTCTTTGCCGCGTCCTGCTTGCCGTCAGCCTTGGTGGTGCCCGTTTCAGCTGTGTCGTTCTTCCTGATGTCCGTGGTCTGCTCCTGCGTTGCCGTGGGAATGTTGCCGGGGGCGTACGATACGGTCTTTTTTCCGCAGGCGGCGCAGGTCAGCAGCAGGGACAGCGCCAGCGCCAACAGCCAAAATCGGTGGTTTTTCTTCATATCTCTCATTCCTCATAAAAGCGCCATACGCAGAGGCGCTTTCGCGCCCCTGCGTCGGCTGTTCTGTTGTTACTTGGAAACGCGCTTCTTCCGGGTCAGCACCACAACGGCTGCCGCCGCCAGGACCGCGCTGCCCAGCCACAGCACCATCTGACTGTCGTCCGCCGTGTTGGCAGAGTCGGTCTTGCCGCTGTCGGCCGTACCGCTTCCGCCGTAGTAGTACCCGGAGGACACCGTCTCATAGGAGACGATAGCGAACGCGGAGGCCTTGTCCGTCTGGAAGGTCAGGACATAATTGCCCTTGGTGCCGCCCAGCGTAGCGGACAGCTCGGCAGTGGTCACATTGCCGCTGCTATCCGTGTGGCTGCGCACCACGCAGACGTGCTTGCCCTGAAGGGCCGCGTACAGCTCGTCGGTGATGGGGATGGTCACGGTGACGCTGTGGGGCAGCTCGATAAGCTGCGCCACGGTCTTGATCTCGTTCCCTTCCGTCTTGACCAGCGCCACAGTCACGTCTACGACCTTCTCCAACTGCGCGTTCTTGCGGGATTTGTCGCCGCGCAGGGCGTCCAGCTTCTCGGCCAGCTTGTTCAGCTCCTTCTTAACCTCGTCACCGGCCGTCTTGGCCGCCTCGGTCAGGGCGCTCTTGCCGCCGTCGGCGGCCTTCTGCTCGTTGGTGAGCTGGAGCGTATCCGTCACGGTCACGGTGATTGCACCGTCGCTCACTGCTGCCTTGATGTCCGCCAACTTCTCATCCGTAACAGGTTTGTCGGTCTTGATGGTCAGGCCGCCGCCTGTGACGATCGTGTTGTCCTTGCTGTCCACCTTGATGTCATCGCCTTTGACGTTGGCCATCGGGTTCTTGACGCCGCAGACGGTGCAGACGCCGTTGACGTAGGTGTGCTTGCCGGTGGCGGGAATGGTCGCGCCAGCTGTGATGACAATGCCGCAGCGCTTGCAGTAGGTATCCGCCTCATGGCCGGAGGCGTAGCAGGTGGCCGCCACCGCCGCACGGGTGGCCTCATCGTGGCCCAGGGCCGCGATGACCCAGCTGTCCTTGGCGATCTCAGTTTTTCCCGCCGCGTCGCTGAAATACTTGTGGCAGCGAGAGCAGGTCCAATAGGCACTGTTGCCTGCCTCGGTGCAGGTAGCAGCCTTGCCCGCCGTGGCAGTCATACTGTGCCCCAGAGACGGGACGATCATCGTCTCCTCCGTGCCGCAAACGCTGCACTTACGGGTGCTGATACCGCTTTCGGTGCAGGTGGCCGCCTTGGTCACCGTCCACGCGCCGAAATTGTGGCCCGTCGCGGGAACAGACTTTTCCTCCACGGCGCCGCAAATGGAGCAGATCCGGCGGCTGACGCCGTCCTTGGTGCAGGTGGCGGCCACGGTCACTTGCCACTCGCCGAAGCGATGGGCGCAGGCGGCGTCGGTCATATCGTAGAGGGCGTTGGCCTTCTCAGTAAAGCGCGCATAGGCGGCCATGGCGCAAAGCGCCTGCTCCGTGGCTATCTCGTTGACGGCCTTGTCTGCGAACTGATGCTTAAAGCCGCCGTTCTCCGCCACGCGGTACTGCAGGAGGTTCCCCAGCACGCTCAGGGTCTTCCCCTCCACGGTCTTGGTAAAGCGCGCGTCCGTGTTGGCATCCAAATTCAGGGCGGAAAGGGCGATGACCACCTGCGCGCAGCTCTCGGAGGAGTCGTAGCCGCTTCGATACTTGCCGGAGAGCCAGTTGAGGGCTTTCTCCACGGCCGTGTTCACGGTTTCATTGCCGCCGTCCTTATAGTAGGGTGCCAGCGCCTGCAGCGCCATGGCGGTCATGTCCACGTCGCCGACGGGTTTTGTGTCGGCGCTGGCTCTCCAGCTGCCGTCTTCGTTCTGCTGTGCAAGAACAGCCTGCACCAGCCAGGAGGTGTCGGAGGTGTAATTGCGGCTGTTGAGCGCCAGCAGACCCATGACGAGGCCGTTGATATCCGTGTTACTGGTATCGGTGACCTGCATGATATCCTTGTTCTGCAGCGCCTTCAGCAGGTTTTCGCCGCCCACGTTGGCGGGGTCCTTGCCGATGGCGGTAAGAGCCAGGGCAATACGCTCATTGTCGGTGATGACGGGGGTGTTTTTATCATCGGGAGCCCGGAGGATGCCGTCAGAGCCGATGTTCGCCTTTACATAGGCCACGACCTTCTCATAATAGGCCGCGATATATGCCTCGGACAGAGGCACCTTGGCGCGAGCCTGTCCCAGTACCGCCCACTCGCCGAAGAGATAGCTGACGACCGGGGCGCTCACCGCGCTTTGGATATACGCCTTGGCGCCGGCATACGCCTCATCGAAGCCGGGCACTTCCGCACCGGGCACGGCGGGATCCGTCGGATCCAGCGGGATATAGGTGTCGGTAAAGAACAGGCGCAGGGTGTCGCCGTCCTTGAGATAGGTGTTGTCCAGCGTGGTCTTGGGCAAGGTCTCGGTGCCGCCCTGTAAGGTGAGGCCGAACATCCAGCCGGAGGACTTACCGTCGCCCTTCTCCTTGAGGGTGTGGCCCGCCGCATCGGTGATGCTCTTGATGTAGGCGCCGCTGCCGGTATAGGTGTACTTGGCACTGTCAAGGCACGCCTTCACAGCGTCCCAAGCGGTGGGATCCTCGTTGGCCTTGCCGGTGAAGGTAAAGCCGGAGATTCCCGTGAAAGTATGGCCGTTCTTGTTGTAGCCGTCCACCTTGACCTTCACGGTGAGGGTCTGATTTTCGTTGGGGTCATTCTGCCCCGTGGTACCGGGCACCGTCAGGTCGATCTGGATGGGCTGCTTGTAGAATTGGGCAAAGTTCTTGTAGCGTTCCTTGCTCTCCTCGGTGCCGTTGATGCCGAACTTTTCCCAATACTGGGCGTACTTGGTGTAGGTCAGGACGCTGTCCAGCGTAACTGTCGTATTGTACTCCGGCTGGTGTACACGCAGCAGCTCATTCTCGATGACGGAGGGTCGGGAGGATCGGAAGCAGCGGTACTTCTCCGTATCGAGCCAGCCGGGGATATCGTCGGCCTCGATGCCGTCGAAGGTCATATTCACCGTGCCGCGGACGTATTTCAGCGTGCCGTCCTCGTTTTTGCAGATCTCCGCGAAGGGATACAGGTCGGAGGTGACCTTGGTCTTAACCGTATTCTTGTTCTTGATACCGTCCCAGTAGGCGTTCTCGGTCCGCGCCTCCGTCATAAAGACGGCAGCGCCATTCAACTCCTGCTGGGTAAAAGGCTGAATGGTGAAGCTGAACTCCTGCCGCGCCAGCAGAAGGCCGGAGCTGCGGGTGGTGATGGTCACCACATACTTCGCCTCCACCGGCTTCTCACCGGGCAGTGGGCGGTAGACCATGGCGTGATACCCGTTGAAGTCCAGCACATCCGGGGTGAGGCTCACCATCGTGACCTTCTGGTTATAACTGTCGCTCATGATGCCCTTTTCCTCCAGAAGAGCGGGTCTGGGCATCTGCATATCGTCGCTGACGGCGGTCAAGTCCACGGGCTTTGTCTTGTCCACAAAGTCGCGCAGGAGCCCCTGATACTTCTCCGCCAGAGCGTTTTGCATCTCGCTGGTCACGCTGCTGTCGAAGGGCGCAACGGTGGCGTCAAAGAACACATCGGCATAGACCTCCACGCCGTTGTCGCCGGTGATGTGCGCCAGCGTGTAGTCATCGAAGGCGTCATAGGTCACGCGGGCGATCAGCCGGAACTTGCCGGCCTTCTCGGGCAGCGCCGTGCCGTCTGTGGGCTGCAGGGGGCGGTTGACGGTGCCCACGCCGGTGCCGTTGGTGCCGTTGGTGATGTAGAGCCACTCGGTGTTCCGGGTGCCCCACTGCACCTTCACATCATAGCGCCCCGCAATGCTGGAGGGAAGCGTGAGGTTGGAGGTGATGCGGTCGTTCACGGTGTAGAGCGTCCAGCCCGCCACCTCGCTTTGGGTGGCCCCGTTGGTATTCTCGCCGCGGATGAGTTCCCAGTTCAGGGACCCGGCGGCGCTCTCCAGCAGTTTCTGCACCGCGTCGGCGCTGCGCCCCACGGTGGCACGGAGGGTGATCTCCTTGGTGACCCCGGCATAGGTGATGTTGAACTTCAACCCCGTGTACTGCACGGTCTGGCGGGCGGTGCCGTCGCCGGTGAAGTAGGTGATTTTGCCGTTGTCGGCAATGTACTGTACCTTGGTACCGTCAAAGCCGTTGGCCTTGGCGCTGCCGTTGACATAGGTGATCTCGGAGTTGTCCGCCACATCCGCATAGCCCTGCTCTGCCAGCAGACGGCGGAAGGCTTGGGTGATGTTGGTTTCATCATAGAGCCCCACGCCTTCCAGAGGCTGCACGGCGGTATTCTTGCGCGTGAACTCGGCGGCAATGTCCTCCAGCGTCTGCGCCTTTTCCGCCTTCTCGGACCAGAGGCACAGCGTGAAGGTCTTGACCTTCGTAGCAGCGCCGCTTTGGAGAGTGGCGGTGAGGGTCACCGTGACCTTATCCGCCGCAGGCGCGGTGAGCGCGCCGGTGGCGGTGTTCACCAGAGCGTTATCCGCCGTCCATGTGAGGGAAACGGTCTTCTCTCCACTGCCCTCCACGGGAACGGTGACGCTCGCGGGCAGGGTCAGGAAGCCGGTATAGGTCTGCGCGGTCTCCTCTTCCTCCTCCGGGTCGCTGCTCACCGGGGTAAGGCCGCGGAGCTGATAGACGCCGGTGGCATCGGCCTTCAGAAGGTCTGCATTCTCGGCATCGAGCCCCAGTTCCTTATAGAAGTGCTTTTGCAGGGCGTTCAGGAAGTAGTCGTGCAGGTCCGTGACCGCTTCGCCGGGCTCTTCGATGCCGTATTTCTCGCAGAGGTCGGCCTTATTATAGTTACCGTCCGTAAGTTCATAGAGTCCCAGCACAGTCTCGGCGTACCAGTCGGCCTTGGCTTTCTTGGCGGCGTCGGCGGCGCTCATGCCGCGAAGCTGCAGGGCGCTTGCGGCGTCGGCAGCGGCCTTGAGGTCGGCATTATCCACGGGGGTGCCGCCCTGCCAGGGCAGCACCGGGAAGCCGCCGTTGCTGTTGCCGCTGTCAAGGTGCATCCCCACATCCGCCGCAAATTCTGGGGTGCGCATATAGTCCGCGGTGCGGGCAGTCATACCGCTGGTGGTGCCATCCGCCGCGGCCTGTGGTGCGACGGTGTCCAGATAAGCGCAGTTGGTGATGGCGGCGCCGGAGTTCACCTTGCCTACCACCGCACCGAAGCTGCTTTCCGGACCGGTGACAGCACCTACAGTGTAGCAGTCTTTCATAACAGCATTACTGCGCGCACAGCCGACAAGTCCGCCAAATCCGCCAGCGCTAACACTCTTTGCGTTAGTGTGGACGTTCCCCGCAAAATAGCAGTTCTCTACGGTACCGTAAGTATAACCCACGATACCTCCCGCGCCATTTTGCACCGCATACCGGGAGTACTTGAACAGAATATCCGCTGTGCTCACGCAGCCACTAATGACATTGCCTGCCACACCATGACCAACAATACCGCCAACACCAAAGATCGTGTCATTGCCGCCTTTGATGTAACCACTGACGAGGCAGTTTTCAATCCGGCCTTCACTCTTATCCGCAATACCTCCGACATTACTTGTACCGTCAATGGCGCAATCCACACACAAACTCTTGACAGTTCCATTGGCGCTCAAATAATAGACTAATCCGCCAGTTCCTGCCAAACCACTAACGGTGTGACTATCGCCGTCCAAGGTGCCGGCAAACTTATTACTGTCGGTACCGATAGCCGTCCAGGTCTTGCCGTTGAGGTTGATGTTGGCGGTGAGCTTGCCGCTGATGGTGGTCTGCCCGCCGTTGACCGCATCGGCAAACCATGCCAGTTCCGCGGCGGTGCCGATCTGATAGACACCGTTTTCTGTTTTGGGCGCGGTCTTGGTCGTGCCGTCCCAGCCCGCACCGGCATAGGTCAATGTTACCTTGATGGTGTCGTTTTTGGCAGCGGTAAAGCTGCCGCTGACCGTGATATAGTCCGCCTTGGCGGCGGTATAGGCATACGTCTCGCCGAGGTAGACGATGTATGCGCCGTTCTCGTCTGCTGCGATCGTGCCGCCCACGGGGTGGGTTACGGTCACCTTAGCGTTTTCCGCCGGAGTTACGGCAAAGGTCAGGGTGCAGGAGGCAAGTTCGCTCAGCGTGACGGTCTTGTTCACATCGGCATTAACGGTGATGCTCCCCGTCTCGGTCTCGTAGCCGAACTTGCTGACGGTGTAGGCATAGGTACCGGCGGCAACGGTGTATGCGCCGTTTTTGCCGGTGATCTCTGCGCCGCTACGGTCCTTCAGCACCACCGTTGCACCGTCGGGAGTATTAAGGGTGAGGGTATAGAACGGAACTGCTGCAAAATTCTTCAGGGCTGCGTAATAGTAACTGGTATAACCATCATAACTAATGGTCAGCACATCACCCTGCGTAAGCTCCACTGAAAAATCTTTCCAAGAAGTTTCGCTGTAAGCACGCTTGACTTGTGTACTGTTCTTCTTTATGGTGAAATAATAGTATTCATCCGGCTCATCATAATACCAGTCGCCTTCCACATACCCTGCCGCATTGGCGATATAGCTGAACGACAGCTTCACATTCTTTGTAGCTGTGAGAGCCAGTGTGGTCGTTTCTGTGGTCTTGAGATAGGAGTCCTTGCCAGCACCCTCTATGGTAAATTTCCCCTTGTCACCGCTGACGGTAATACCCTGGCAATTGGCAAAGAAATCCTCAAATATCGCCTTTTTTGCCAGCGTCACTGTGATATTCACCTTATCGCCATTCACAGAGAATATACCGCCGGCATTATCGCAGCCATCGCAGGCAACTGTATAAGCGTAGCTGCCATTGGACAGACTGCAGCCTGTACCATCACCGGTATATACCGCCTTACCGTTGGTTTTGACGGTCACTGTCGGATCCGCCGTGATCCCTGCGGGGCGCGAGATATCAAACGCCACGGAATAGGCCGCAGATTTGGTCAGCGGCACCGTCTTTGCCACATCTGCAGCAACATTGATCGTTTCCGTAACAGTGTCATACCCATAAGCCGACACCGTGTAGGTATACTCACCTGCAGAAACGATGTATACACCATTCGTACCTTTAAGTTCTGCGCCTGTGCTGTCCTTCAGTGCAACGACCGCATCAGCCTCTTCAGGCTCCGCTGTCAACTTCACCTCATACAGGGACGAAACTGTGAAATCCTTGAGCTTGACATAGTAATCACCTGAGACATACGTCTTTATAAGATTCAGTCTCAGCGTATCGCCCTTTTTCAGATCAATGGTAAAGTCCTTCCACTGAGTACTCCCCCATGACCGCATCTCTGGATTATAGCTGTTGTTTTTTACGATCGTAAGAGCTGCGTAAGAAGAATCATAATTGCAGCCCCAATACTTAAAGCTAAGCGTCACATTGGCCTTTGCCTTCAGCGTAATCGTAGATGTACTGCTTGTATTTCCTTGAACCGGATTGCTGGAGCGCAGGCAAAGGCCGTCGCTGTCGGTCATGTCCACCACATAAGGATAGGTGGCATCATTCGTCACCTCAACACTGTTAACAATACCAGCGAAGAAGTCATCAAACTCAGGCTTCTTAATGACCTCGATCTCAATGGAATCCGTTTTTTCCTTGTAGGTCACAGTCACCGTCTGCTTTCCCGGCGCGGTGTTGTCAAATCCCTCCACCGTGAAACCCTTGGTGATGACCTCGCTACTGTTATCGTCATAGGTAACTGTAACACTGAGCTCCAGTTCATCGCCGGTATAGCACGTCGTTTTAGCCGACTTTACGGAAATAGACACGACGTTCTTTTCCACCACTGGCTCCGGGTCCTTCAGCGTAGGATAGCCGCCCCCATTGTACTGGAATGCGCTGCCAAGGGTGGCGGCAAACTCCGCAGACTGCATCTCGGCGGAGGATTTGGTACCAGAGTTGCTAATCTTAACAGTTGACGGTACCAGCGCCGTTACGGTTTCACTCGGCGCATAGCAGTTAACAATACGGCATGGCTCGTCCGAAGAATAGGAACTGGATGATACCGCTATTATTGCACCGTTCGTTTCAACGGAACCAACAGTATAGCAGTTCTCCACCAGAACGCCCTTCGTTCCTCTACCGAGTATGCCTGCGCCATCACTTATATCCCCCTGATTATAGCAATTCCTTATTATGTGAGTTCCTACAACATTTCCTGCAATGCCGCCAACTTGCTTTCTTGTACCACTCACACTTCCCATATTCGCGCAGGAAGAAATCGTAACAAAGCCACTGCCGGGTTCACTATAGCCAAGAATACCACCAGCACCTTTTCCCCCCTTGATGCTCGCTGTATTTTTGCAGTTCTCAATAGTTACATTGCCATCCGCAGTACCCGCGATACCACCCACATTGTTTACTTTGCCGGAAATACTGCCTGCGGTAATCACATTCCTCACCACGGCGCCGCCCGCCAGTTTGCTGAACAGGCCGACATAGGCTGTGGAAGCGGTGATATCCAGCGTCACGGTGTGGCCGTTGCCGTCAAAGGTGCCGGTAAAGCCGGTAAAGCCGGTAATATCGTTGCCATAGGGCGCCGTGACGGTGATATCCGCCGTCAATTGATAATTGCCGCTGGGCTCCATCGCGGCAAACTCCTTCGCGGAGCTGACAGTTCCTTCCGCCAGCGCCAGCGCCGCGCCGCCGCTGCGGGCAAACCGGGACACAGGCGTTTCCGGAGCAGGCTCCTGCTGCTCCTGCGTCTCCTCATCCTCGGCAAGGACGGTGTTCTCCGTGTCCACCGGAGCTATCTGTTCCTGCTGGGTCTGCTGCTCCTGATCCGCGGCCAGCGTGTCGGCCAACACGGAGGTGGGCAGCAGGCTGACGACCATCACGACGGTCAGCAGCCAGCTTATGACTCTCTTCCTCATATCTCTTTCTCCTTTATGTAAATTTTTTGTCGACGTGAGGGGGTGGGCGGGGATGCGGCAACATCCCCGCCCCACTTATGGAAAAGCACGCGGCCAATGGCCGCCTCAGCTTGACAAAGGGGACTCGTCTGCACAGTTTCACGGTCAGATGGAAAGCGCACGGCGCCTCAGCTTGACAGTCGAGTTTTCCGCACCGCTTCGCTGTGTATGGCAGCGTGTCAGCCTGGCAAGGGAAATATTTTTCATGCAGGGCATGAAAAACGGGACAGAGTGCACTCTGTCCCGCGAAAATGAAACGCTGCCCGGCGCAAAGCCGGACAGCGAACGCAATAGATACGACCCCTGCACCACGGAAAGACGTCGCCGCCCCCGCCGCCCGCCCAAAAGGGCCGGCCGCGAAAAAGGCGGTGCAAAAAACACCGACCTCCCGTTCAGGAGGTCAGCGTGGTACATCTACATGGTGGTACAAGATTCCCGCACACGGAGAGCGCGCCCGCTGCAACTTTGTCCTACACAATGCAATTCTCCTGGCTCGCGCCGCGGGGGGACAGACATCCCTCCTCGTTTGCAGCCTACCTTCTCATGGGCTTACCCACAATGGCGGACTTTCGTCCCGGCGGCTCTCGCCGCTTCGGTGCATCCTTGCGCTCACAGTACCGGTCGTGCGGGGTTTGGCTACCCCTTTCCTTCTATGCCGACGCCTGGCCCGTGGTGGGCTGTACGGCCGCCGGCGACATTGGATCAACAGACTGTTTATTTACTTGTCAGCGACATTATATTACAGGAATTGGCCGTTGTCAACCCTCCTCCCTACCCCAGCGCCACGTCCAGGATCATCATTACGGTAAAGCCCGCGGCAAAGGCCAGCGCCCCCGGGCCGGAATCGCCGCGCGTGGGCAGCAGCTCGGCGGCCACCACATAGAGCATGGCCCCGGCGGCAAAGCCCAGCAGCCAGGGCAGCGCCGGAACGATGAGCGCCGCCGCCAGCACCGTCACGCCGGCGGCCAGCGGCTCCACCACGCCGGAGAGCACGCCGCCCAAAAAGGCTCTCCCCTTCCCCGCACCGGCGGTACGCAGGGGCAGGGCCACAATGGCGCCCTCCGGCACATTCTGGATGGCGATGGCCAGCGCCAGCGTAAACGCCGCAGCGGGCGCGGCGGCTCCTGCCGCCACACATCCGGCATAGGCCGCACCCACCGCCATCCCCTCCGGGATGTTGTGCAGCGTCACCGCCAGAAGGGTCATGGTGGTGGAACGGTCGGTAACAGCCTCCGGCAGCAGTCGCTCCAGCAGCCGCAGGAACAGCACCCCCAGCCAGAAACCGCCCGCCGCCGGAAGGAAGGACCAGCGGCCCATGTCCGCCCAGTCGATAGCGGGCAGCAGCAGGCTCCACACCGAGGCGGCGGTCATCACCCCGGCGGCGAATCCCTCCAGCACGCGGCGCAGAACGGCGGAGGGCGCTCTTCGCAGGCAGAATACGCACGCCGCACCCAGCGACGTGCCCCAGAAGGGGAGCAATATCCCCTGAAGGACAGATGATTGCATAGACACTCCCTTTTCCGTATCCGTAGTATGCGGAGCCGGGCGACTCCGTACAGTCTATCCTACGCAGCGGGAAACGAAAGGTGAAAAGACAAGGGCCCCCGCCGAAGCGGGGGCCTTTGGGAAAATACAAAGTCATTCAAAATGCTAAGATAAGGCGGGAGCGCCCGAAGGGCACTCCCACTGCGCGGCTTATTGCTTTATGTGAGATGCAGCTTCACTGTACCGGCAGCTCCACCGCGATGGTCGTGCCCTTGTCCGAACTTTCCTCCACCCAAACGGAGCCGCCGTGGAGATCGGCGATCTCCCACACCAGAGAAAGCCCCAGTCCCGCGCCGCCGTACTCGCGGCTGCGGGACTTGTCCACCCGGAAGAAGGGCTGGAAAATACTGCGCTGATACTCCTCCGGGATGCCGCAGCCGGTGTCGGAGACGCGGAGCAAGAGCTTTTCCGGCTCCTGTGTGACAGAAACCCACACCGAGCCGCCAGGGCGGTTGTACTTGACGGCGTTCTCCGTCAGGTTGAAGATCAGCCGATAGATCAGCGCGTCGCTGCCGGTCATAACGCCGTCGCCCTCCGCTTTTAGCGTGACACCGCGCTTTTCTGCCAGCGGGGCGAGGTCTGTGAAGATCTCCTCAATCATTGGGATAAGCTGAATCTGCTCGTTCCGCGCCACCTGCTGCAAATTGCTCATTTCCAGCAGCGTTTTGGTCATCTGCGTCAGCCTCTCCGTCTGCTCCCGCAAAAGCAGGAGAAACTCCGCTGTCTCCGGCAGCACATCGGTGTGCTCTGCGGAAAACAGCTCCAGCTGTGCCTGCATCAGCGCAAGCGGCGTGCGCAGCTCGTGGGCGGCATTGCCGGTAAACTGCCGCTGGGCGGTAAAGGCGTTGTTCAACCGCTCCAGCATCTGGTTGAAGGAGTGGCTGAGCTGCCGGAATTCCGGCAGCACGTCCTCATCGATCCTCACATCCGCTAGATTGTTCAGCTGCACCTTCTCTACCTGAGAGGCGAAGCTGTGCAGGGGCTTGAGGGCTCGCCCGCTGACGAAATAGGCCAAAATTCCGCTGAGCAGTGTCACTATAGCCGTGATATACCAGTTGGTGGTGCGGAAGCGTCCCTGCGCCCCATCGACAACGATGGTCAGCTCCTCGCTGGGCGCAACGAGCTGCGGGTCAAAGCTTGCCGCGCCGCCCTCATTCAGGATCACCGTGCCGCCGCCCTGTAAGCTGTCTGCAATGGTGTCCATATAGTACACACCGGAGGAACAGAGCAGCAGATTCATGGCCACGCAGGTGATGCCGATGAGCAGGACGGACATCA
>ERZ826242.1427-NODE-1427-length-26062-cov-2.914523_pt1 | contig 26062 bp, 19 predicted proteins | sample MGYA00519871_ERZ826242 | MGnify/ENA primary metagenome ERZ826242 (study PRJEB31778, sample SAMEA3449226) | human gut metagenome | biome: human gut; feature: human-associated habitat; material: faeces | place: United Kingdom | collected 2010/2012 ...
CCCCGGCCCCATGCTCCCAAAGCACGTGCGCTACCAGACTGCGCTACACCCCGTCACATCAGCCCGCACAGGCGACGATGATTATTGTACTCATTTTCCCCTGCCTTGTCAAGGGGTCTGAACAAAAAAATTGGGAAAGCTTCCACGCGTGGTGAAAAATGCGTTTTCCGGCCATGAAAACGCCCTCCGTGCGTTTTGCAGCGGAGGGCGTCCAGGGGTTTCCCCCTGTGGCAAGGGGAAAAGGAGGAATTTGGATACCCGGCCGGATTACCTCTGATCCGGCCCGGTCTACGGAGGTCACCGGTCCACGGGATGTGAGGGGGTAATTCGCATCCCGTCTTCTGATGACATGCACAGCTTACCAGACAAATGTGGCGAATGTGTGATGAAATTGAAAACGATACGCGATATTTTTATTCCCGCAACACCACACCGTCCTCGCCATAACGCCCGCGAAGCCGGGATAGCGTCTCCGCCTCCCCATCGCACCAGAACATCCGGTTGAGCAGAAGGGCGATGCCTTCATCCTTGAGCTTTACATACACGGGCACATCGCCGGGGTGCGCGGCGCATTCGGCCTTGATGCCCTCCATTTCCGCGCGGCTGGGCGCAAGCACATAGAGCTTTCGTCCGGCGCGCTTGGCAAGCTGTGCGTCGGTCAGAGCGGGCGCTTCCGCGGGGGCATGCCCGCGCGCCGGGCGCACGTCCCGCCGGGATTCCGTCCGAGCCGAAGCCATCTTGAGCGGCTCTGCCATGCGCTGAGCGGCGTTGCGCCCGTCCAGCGGCCGCACGGCGTCCACCAGCAGTTTGGGTTCTTCCTCCTCCCGAAAGGACAGCTTTCCATCGAGAATGACCAGGCTGTCCACATTCAGCAGGGGTACGTAGCGCTCGTACACCTTGGGAAACACCAGCCCCTCAATCTGCCCGGTCAGATCCTCCAGGGAAAGGATACCCATCATCGCGCCCTTTTTGGTGATCTTGCCCTTGCACAAGGTCAGGATGCCCGCCATGCTGACCTGCGCGCCGTCATAGTCTGCGCCGTGCTCCTCGCCCTCGGCCATTTCGCGCACGTCGGCTACGGTGGTAAAGCCCGAGCGAAGCAGATCCGCCGCCTCGTCCAGCGGATGGCCGGTGATGTACACGCCCGTCATTTCCCGCTCCATGCTCAAAAGCGCCTTGCGCGGATGTTCCTCCATGGGCGGCACATCGTACATTATGCCCGAGGGCGCGCCTGCCCCCAGCCCCATATCGAACAGCGACATCTGCCCCGCCACATTCTGACGCCGCTTCTGCGCCGCGTCATCCATCAGACGCTCGTACACGCTGAGCAGCTGTGCACGGTTGAGGCCCAGCCCGTCGAATGCGCCCGCCTTGATGAGGCTTTCCACGGTGCGCTTGTTGAGCATCTCCCCGCTGACCCGTTCGGCAAAATCGAAGATGCTGGCGAATGCCCCGTGAGCGCGTTCCTTTTCGATCAGCTCCACCGCGCCGTGCCCCACATTCTTTATGCCGCCCAGGCCGAAGCGGATGCCGGGGGTGCCGTTTTCGTCGGTGTCCACGCTGAAGCGCCATACGCTTTTGTTGACGTCCGGCTTGAGCACGGGAATGCCGTTCTGACGGCAATACTGGATATAGCCGGCCACCTTGTCCGCATTATCCATCATGGAGTTGAGCGTCGCAGCCATAAATGGCACGGGGTAGTGGCGCTTGAGCCAGGCGGTCTGCACAGCCACCATGGCATAGGCTGCGGCATGGCTTTTGTTGAAGGCATAGCTGGCAAAGGCGCTCATTTCGTCGAAGATCTTCTCTGCCACCGCACGGGGCACGCCGCGGCGCACCGCTCCGTCGATGACCACGTTGCCTGCCTCGTCCGTCATGCCGTCGATGAAGTATTCGCGCTCCTTGGCCATCACATCGCGCTTTTTTTTCGCCATGGCGCGGCGCATCAGGTCGCTGCGGCCCAGGCTGTATCCCGCCAGGTCGCGCACGATCTGCATCACCTGCTCCTGATACACCATGCAGCCGTAGGTTACCTCCAGAATGGGGCGCAATAGCGGCGTTTCATAATGCACGGTCGAGGGGTCCGTCTTGCCTGCGATGTAGCGGGGGATGGACTCCATCGGCCCCGGACGGTAGAGGGAGATGGCAGCGATGATATCCTCGAAGCAGGAGGGCTTCATATTCTGCAAAAACAGCCGCATCCCGCCGGATTCCAGCTGGAACACACCGTCGGTGTCGCCCGCGGAGATCATGCGGTAGACCTCCGCGTCGTCCAGCGGGATGTCCTCCGGCTTCATGTCCACCCCCTGCGCGTGCATCATATCCAGCGTATCGCGGATGACCGTCAGCGTGCGCAGGCCCAGAAAGTCCATTTTCAAAAGGCCCAGCCGCTCCAGCGTACCCATGGGGTACTGAGTGGTGATCACGTCGTCATTGAGCTGCAAGGGCACGTATTCGGTCACGGGTTTGGCGGTAATCAGCACGCCGGCCGCATGGGTGCTGGCATGGCGGGGCATGCCCTCCAGCGTGAGCGACGTGTCCAGAAGTCGCCGCACCTGCGGGTCGCTTTCGGCCAGCTGCTTGAGCTGCGGGCTGATTTCCAGCGCCTTGGTCAGCGTCATGTCCAGCGCGAAGGGAATGGCCTTGGCCACCTGATCCACGGAGGCATAGCTCATTCCCAGCACACGGCCCACGTCTCGCACCACGGCCTTGGCCTTCATGGTGCCGAAGGTGATGATCTGCGAGACGTGATCCGCGCCATATTTGCGCGCCACGTAATCGATCACCTCCTGCCGGCGTTCATAGCAGAAGTCGATGTCCAGGTCGGGCATGCTCATGCGCTCGGGGTTCAGGAAACGCTCAAAGAGCAGGTTGTATTTGAGCGGGTCCAGCATGGTGATGCCCAGCGTATAGGCCACGATGCTGCCCGCGCCGCTGCCACGGCCGGGACCGACCATGATGCCGTTGCGCTTGGCGTAGTCGATAAAGTCCCACACGATGAGGAAGTAGTCCACATACCCCATGCGGGAAATCATGTCCAGCTCATAGGCAAGGCGTGTGGACGGCTCACTCTGGGGGTCATTCGCCTGATCGGGATAGCGCGCCTTGAGGCCCTCACGGCAAAGGCGAGTGAGCATTTCCAGCGCCGTTTCACCTGTTTCGATGGGAAAGCGGGGCAGATGAAGCTTGCCGAATTCAAATGTCACCTGGCAGCGCGCGGCGATCTCACCTGCCTGATGCACGGCCTGCGGACAGTCGGCAAAGAGCGAGAGCATTTCCGCCTCGCTCTTGACATAGAGTTCCTCGGTTTCCATCCGCATGCGCGTCTCGTCCTGGAGCGTCTTGCCCGTCTGGATGCACATGAGCACCTCCTGGGCGGCCGCGTCCTCGCGGTAGAGATAGTGGCAGTCGTTGGTGGCTACCAGGGGAATGCCCGTCTCCCGTGCCAGCGCCTTGAGGCGGGGGAGCACCATGCGCTCCTCCGGCAGGCCGTGGTCCATGATTTCCACAAAGTAATTGCCCTTGCCGAAAAGCGCCTGCATCTCAAGCGCATACTTTTTCGCGTCCTCCGTGCGGCCCTGCAACAGCAGCTTGGGCAAATCACCGCTGAGGCACGCCGACAGGCAGATCAGCCCCTCGGTATGCTGCTTGAGCAGGTTATAGTCGATGCGCGGCTTGTAGTAGAAGCCCTCCGTAAACCCGGCGCTGACGAGCTTGACCAGGTTGTGATAGCCGGTCTGGTTTTCGCACAGCAGAATCATGTGGCTGTATTCACGCGCCGCGCCGTGCTTTTCAAAGCGGTCGGGACAGATATATACCTCACACCCGATGATGGGGGTGATCCCCTCCTCCAGACAGGCGTTATAGAAGTCGATGGCGCCGTACATCACGCCGTGATCGGTCACGGCGGCATGCGTAAAGCCAAGCTCCTTAAGGCGCTTGGCCAAGGGCTTGATGCGGTTGGCCCCGTCCAGGAGGCTGTATTCGGTATGCAGATGCAAATGGGCGAAGGACATGGCTGTCTCCTTTGGGCCGGGGCCTCTAATCGGTCACCAGCCAGCTGTTGGGGTCATTGTAGGCCATTTCTGCCAGCGCGGCGGCGATGGCCTGCTGGGTTTCACGGTCCGCCAGACCATTGACGGTTTTTCCCTCCATGCCGGCCTGGAAGTCCATCACGGCGCGGCGCGTGTTGCCGCCGAACGCGCCTGTGAGGTGCTTTTCCTCCAGATAGCCCAGGGTATGTAGCGCCTGCTGGAGCCAGAGCACCTTGTCGCCCCGGTTGCCATAGCGCATGGTGGTGCCCACCACATCCTCGCACGCGCCAAAGCCCAGCACCTGGCTGTTGTTGAGCGAGTAACTGTTGCGCTGCACGCTGGAGGGGTTGTTGCCCTCAATGACGTGGATGATAACGTTGCCTTCGGCGTCCCGGGTGCAGTATTCCACCAGGGCCACATGCTCGGTATCCCCGGCCTCGTTGTAGCTGAAGAACACCAGGTCGCCCGCGCGGGGAATGTATTCGTTTTTCTGAAGCAGATGATCGCTGCCCAGCAGCCACTGGTAGCCCCAGTCCGGACAGTTGCCCTTGCGGTAGACGAAGCGGCCCCGCTCGATGAACCAGTCTCGCCCGGTGTTCTGGCCGCTGTAGTTGGGATAGACCACATCGAGCAGGTTGGTGCCGTAGCGCTGGTCCACCTGGTCCACGCACCAGCAGATGAACTCGGCGCACCATTCAGCGTTGGCGTCTCCGCTCCACAGGCCGTATTTGGTGAAGCTGTGAGGCCCCTCGGCATAGCCCAGCTCGCCCCGCGCCACCTCCAGCAGCTTTTCCACAAAATCCGGCCGAGTGCCTTCCTCAATGCGGGTTTCCCCCTCCTCGCCAGGATTATCTACATCCGAAATGGCATATACCTGTTCCGGCGGAACGGGCGTGGCGGCAGGGTCAGGCGTCGCGGTAGCCCTCTCCTGGGCGGCGAGAACTTCCTCGTCCAGGTCCTCGTAGGAGGTACCCCGGGCACCGGGCGCGGCCAGCAGCAGCACCGCCAGCAGCACGGCTAACGGACGTTTCCGGCTCACGGCGTTCACCTCCTCAGCGGCCAAAGGCTTCGATGCCGCGCAGCAATTCAAATTCCCGGATGGAGCGCACGGTGGTGAACATCTTGCGCGTCAGGATGGCGCCTGTACGGTAGAACAGGCAGATGAAGGGCACGTCCGCCGCAAACTGCTGCTGAATGGCCTGGCTGGTATAGGCGAAATCCGCCTGGTTTTCCTGGGTACGCAGGGTGTCAATCAGCGAGGTCATCTCGCTGGAGTTGTAGCGGCCATAATTCTGGTCGTTGCCCTTTCGCAGGAAGAATCCCACGTCCGGCACCACATCCATCTGGAAGGAGCACAGCGCCAGGTCAAAGCCGCCGTTTTCCAGCACGGTCTTGCACTCGTCATAGCTGACGGTTTCAATATGGATGCTGATGCCCACCTCCGCGAGCATGTCTGAGATCATGTTGGCGGTTTCAAAGCGCACGTCGTTTTCCGGGTCCTCGTACACCCACAGGCCCAGCACCAGATGCTTGGGCTCCTCTGCGCCGTCCACTGGCTTGTCCAGAATCCCGTTGCCATCCAGATCCACCCAGCCATCCTCGGCCAAAAGCTCTTTCGCCTTGTCGGGATTGTAGACGAAGGTGCTCTCCTGATCGTAGTACAGCCAGCTGTCCGACGGAATGGGGGTATCGGCGTCGGTGGTCATGCCCATATAGACGTTTTGCGAAATGGAATCGACGTTGATGGCATAGCGGATGGCCTGGCGCACCTTGAGGCTGTCCAGCGGGAAGGAGCGCTCGCGGTGGTTGATGAGCAGCACCTCCAGCTGGCGCGTCGAATAGGAAATGGAAAGCGAATTGATGCCGCTCTTGTACTGCGCGGCCGCCACCGAACGGGTGAACACCGTATCCACGCGGCCGTACTCATAGGCGTTGATCATGTCCTTGTTGTTGGGATAGAAGGTAACAGTGATTTCCTGCACCTGGGGCTGGGTCTGCCACCAGGCGGGGTTGGCGTTGAGAAGCATGTAGCTGGCAGGCTCAAAGCTGCTGATGACATAGGGACCCGTGCCCACGGGGTTGGCCATTTCCACCTGGGAGGCCGGCACCACGGGGAAGGTCATGCTGTAAAGCAGGCCATAATAATCGCGCGCGGCCTTGACCACCACGGTGCGGTCATCCTGCGCGGTGAAGGAGGACACCATATAGCGGATGTTGCCGTAAAAGCCGCGGTCCAGGCCCTGGTCGTTCTTGGCCAGGTTCAGGATATACTGCCCGCTGGCTACCACGTCCTGCGCGGTGAGCGGCGTGCCGTCCGAAAAGGTGATGTTCTCGCGCAGGGTGAAGGTCCAGGTCTGGCCCCCGCCGCTCTCGGTCCAGCTTTCGGCCAGCAGGGGCTGAGGCAGGCCGTTGTCGTCCACGGTGACCAGGCTTTCATACACCACGCCATACAGGGACACGATATCGCGTTCCTGCGGCGTGAGGGGACGAATCTCCGTGGTGCGGGTGGAAATCATGCCCACAATGAGAGAGTCCTCGACGTTTTCGCCGAAGGCGGACAGGGGCACAAGCATCAGACAAAGCAGCAGGCAAAGAACTCGTTTCATGCATCATCCTCCGTGGCTTCGTAATAAATCCGCTTATAGGCGGCATAGTCGTTCAGGACACGGGTGGCGTACTGCTTGGTAGGACCGTCGATCATGTTCTCCAGCGCAATGGTCAGGCCATCCTGGCTGTAGCGCGAATCGTTGAGCCAGTTCTGCACCTCGCCCTGGCCCGCGTGGAAGCTGGCGGCCACCAGCACCGGGTCGCCCCGGAAGCGTTCGCTCAAAAAGTTCAGATACCAGCAGCCATATTCCACGTTGGTTTCCGCGTCGTACATGCTGTCGAAGCTGTACGCTCCGGAGCCGCCCATCTTTTCATAGATCCAGCCGGCGGTGTCCTCCATCAGCTGCATCAGGCCCCGAGCGCCCACACTGCTTTCCGCGTCGGGCCGGAAGGAGCTCTCGTTGAGCACGATGGCCGCCACAAAGGCGGGAGAAAGGTTGTATTTGCCGGCCTTCTCCTCGATAAGTTCCTCATAGCGCAGGGGATGGGCCTCCCGGATCGCCTCCTCCTGGGCCGCGCGGGCGGCAAGCACCTGCTCGGTCTGCCGGTCCATGCTCATGCGGGCAATCCACAGCCCGATGGCCGCAAACACGCATGCAAACGCCGCGATGCCCAGCCACGGGATGGAAATCCGGGCGCGGTTCGGTTCCTGTTCTTCCTCATCCTCCACATGCCAGCCCTGATCCGGCTCGAGGGGGGCGGAGGGGTCCGGCAGGGGAACGTCCAGGTCGCCGTATCCCAGGCGGGCGGCATAAGCCCTCACCGGATGGGTATCCGCGGGCTCAAACCGGGCGGCGGCGGCATAGGCCTGCGCCCGGTCCGCCTGGGGCGCGGGCTGCGCCGTCTCCTGTATGGGCGCGGAGGAACGGGCCTCGCGCCGTTCCCATTGGGCACGGTCCGGCGGATAGGACCGGCGTGAAGCGGGCGGAGGAGCGCTCTCGCTTTTGGCGGCTTCGCGTTGCCGGCTCACGGCATACTGCGCGCCGTGCCGCCGGTGCACGGGCTGCTCGGCCTGCCGGCGTTCCAGCTGCAGCTGCTCCTGAAGCAGCTGACGGGGATAGCCCGCCTGCTCGTAATCCGCCATGGTCTGGGGAAGCGGGCCGGAGGGGCGAGGCTGCGCGGGCGTGCGGCGGCGCATTGGCCGGCCCAGCAGATCCGTAGGCGCGGGTGCCTCTTGGGAGGGCGGCGCGGCCTGTACGCGCGGGCCTTCGGGGCGGCGCAGCGGCAAATTGTTCTGCTGTGCCACGCGCAGCCATTCGGGCATGTCCGGACGGGCCGGAGGCTCGTAGCGTGAGCCGTCCTCCGCCACCATGACGGGCGGATCGGCGGGCATGGCGATGCGCGCGCCCGTGCCGGGGGCATTCACCGTGGTTGCGGCAGGCACCCCGGCATGCGCGGCCGGAGAGGTTCCGTCCGCTTCGGGCCGCCCGGCACCCTCTGCGGTTTGAGAGGCGGGACGGGCACTGCGGGTGCGCCGGGACGGCCGGGGCGCTTCCGGAGGCGGGTCGAACGGATTATCGGGGATGGCGTAATCTTCGGGATAGGCGATGCTTTGCGCAGGCGCGGGGCCGTCCGCTGCGGAGGGCAGCTTTTTCATCACGGTACGGCGGGTGGAGGCCTCCGGCTCCGCGGGCGTCCTTCGGGCCCGCGTGCCGTAGATATCCACCGCGTCCCGTTCGTAGGGGGCGGCGCGGTGCCGCACGATGGGGGTAGAGGGCGAGTCCTTTTGATGAATCGCCTGCTCCTGCTGCCTGCGCCGGCCTTCGCTGACGGAAGGCACATAGCTGTAGTCCAGCGGCGCGCCGTCATCGTCCGGGCTGCGGAAAAAGACGGGACGAACGTTCATGACAATTCCTTTCAGAGTGAGAATTCCGGGTTGCTCCACTGCAGATAGAGGGCGTGCACCTCGCGGCGAAGTTCCTCCATGGGCTTGTCGGTATGGATGATGATGTCGCTGCGGCGCTCCTTTTCCGAAAGGGGCCACTGGCTGTGGATGCGGCGCAGCGCCTGCTCACGGTCCAGACCGCTGCGGGTCTTGAGACGCTCGATCTGCTTTTCCTCGGGGGCGGAGGCGCACACGGTCACATCCGCCAGGCTGCTCAGACCCGTTTCAAAAAGCAGGGGCACATCCAATACAACGACCAGCGCGCCCATTTTCCGGCAGGTTTCGATCTGCTCGAGCATGTGCTTCTGAATCAGGGGATGCGTGGCGGCGTTGAGGCGCTGCAGCGCGTCCTCGTTCCCAAACACAATCGAGCTGAGCACGGGGCGGTTGAGCGTTCCGTCCGGATAGAACACAAAGTCACCGAACGCCTCATGAATCAGCGGCAGCGCTTCGCCTCCCGGCGCGGTGAGCTGAGCGTTGATGGCGTCCGCATCCACGATGGACGCGCCCATGCTTTTCAGAAGGCTTGCGATCGTGGACTTTCCGCAGGCGATACCGCCGGTCAGACCGATGATCTTCATTTGCAGAACCCCTTTCTATGCTGGATCCGGAAAAGCACCCTTTCCGGAATCAATGCGCCTTTTCCCAGTCACTGCCGCGCGATACCTCGGCCAGCAGCGGCACCTTGAGGCTGACCACGCCCTCCATGGTGCTCTGCACCAGGGCGCTGACTTCGTCCGCCTCTGCGAGGGGGCATTCCACCACCAGCTCATCGTGCACCTGCAAAATCAGCCGCGCGCGGTAACCGCCTTCCTCGAGCCGCCGTGCCACCTGTACCATGGCCAGCTTGATGATATCCGCCGCCGTGCCCTGGACAGGCGTATTCATGGCGGCGCGCTCGCCGAAGCTGCGTACGTTGCGGTTGGGGCTGGCCAGCTCGAACAGCTCCCGCCGGCGGCCAAAGAGCGTTTCGGCATACCCCAAAGCGCGCCCCTTTTCCACGCACGCGTCCATGAAGGCGCGCACGCCGGGGTAGCGCTCAAAATACGTTCTGATAAAGCCATCGGCCTCCCGCCGGGTGATGTGTGCGTTGCGCGCCAGGCCAAAGCCGCTGATCCCGTACACAATGCCGAAATTCACGGCTTTGGCGGAACGGCGCATCTCCGGGGTGACCTGGTCCATGGGCACGCCGTGAATTTCCGCGGCCGTGCGGGTGTGGATGTCCTGGCCGCGCCGGAATGCGTCGCACATGGCGGAATCGCCGCTCATATGGGCCAGCACGCGCAGCTCGATCTGGCTGTAATCCGCGTCCAGCAGCACGTTTCCCTCGCCCGCCACAAAGGCGCGGCGGATCTCTCGCCCCTCCTCGGTGCGGATGGGGATGTTCTGCAGATTGGGCTCCAGGCTGGAAATACGGCCCGTGACGGTAGCGGTCTGGTCAAAGGTGGTATGCACGCGTCCGTCGCTTCCGCGCAGCTTGGTCAGGCCTTCGACATAGGTGCTTTGCAGCTTGGCCATCCTGCGGTACCGAAGCAGCGGCTCGATCATGGGGTGATAGGGCGCCAGCCCCTCCAGCACCTCGGCAGTGGTGGAATAGCCGCTCTGGCTTTTTTTCTGTGGGGCGGGCAGGCCCAGCTTGTCAAAGAGCACCTCGCCCAGCTGCTTGGGGCTGTTGAGGTTGAACTCGCCCACGCCCGCGGAGGCGTACACGGCGGCGCGGCATTCCTCAATTTCGCGGCTGAACCAGGCGCTCAGCTGACGGAGCACGCCCTCATCCACCAGAAAGCCCACCCGTTCCATATCAAACAGCACGCGGGTGAGCGGCTGCTCCATATCCCGAAGCAACGCCTGCAGGCCGCGCACCTCCAGCCGCTTCTGCTGCCTGAGGAACAGCGCATACACGTCGTAGGCGGTGGGCGAGGGGAACGCCGCCCCGCCGTGCTCGGCGCTCAGCGACAGGGGCAGGGAATAATCCTTCTGCGCCGTATGCAGCAGATAAGCGGCGATCATGGTATCATGCTTCACCACCGGCAGGGGCAGGCGGTAGCGGTCCAGAAGCCGCCATAGCGCCTTGGCGCCATGCACCACAAAGGGAGCCTGCGAAAACAGCTCCTTCAGACCCGCGTAAATCTGATCGTCGTACAGGCCCGCGCCGGTCAGATCGCGCAAAATAGGCATGCGCCGCAAAAGCATATCCGGGGCCAGCAGGGTGATTTCATCCTCCGTCTGGCACAGGGCCAGCCATTCGGGCTTCCGGGCAAGCAGCGCCTGCGCGGCCGCGCGGATTTCCTCCTCCGTGGTCAGCGTCTGTTCGCCGGCCAGCGGCGGGGGAGAGGGCAGGTCCTTCTCCGGCTCCACGGCCATTACAGCGGGCGCGGAAGACGGCTTGGCGTCCTTTCCTGCGGCACGGCGGCTGGCAGCGGTGCTGCGCGCCTCCACCTGCGTGGGCGCGGGAGTTTCTCCGCCCAGCAGGGCGGCGATGCTGCGGCTGATGGTCTTGAGCCCATATTGCTCCAAAAGGGGCTCGCCCAGCGCCATTTCATCCCAGCGGCAGCGGTCAAAGTCGATCTCCAGGGGCGCGCTGCGGCAGATGGTGCCCAGCTCGCGGCTGAGCAGCGCCAGATCGCGTCCGGCACGCAGCTTTTCGCCCAGCTTGCCTTTCACCTGATCCGCATGCTCCAGCACGCCGTCCAGCGAGCCGTACTGGGTGATGAGCTTGAGCGCCGTCTTTTCCCCGATACCTGGAATGCCGGGAATATTGTCGCTGGCATCGCCCATGAGGCCCTTCATGTCAGGTACCTGCGCCGGGGTGAAGCCATAGGTATCATATACGCCCTGCGCGTCCAACAGCAGGCTTTCGGTGATGCCCTTGCGGGTGAGGATGATTTCCGTCTCCCCGCCTACCAGCTGCAGGCTGTCGCGATCGCCCGTGAGCACATAGGCGTGAATGCCCCGCTCGTTGGCCAGGCGCGCGGCGGTTCCCAGCAGATCGTCCGCTTCGTAGCCCTCCAGCTCGCAGATGCGCACATGCATGGCCTCCAGTATCTTTCGCACCAGAGGCAGCTGGGGCCGCAGCTCCTCCGGCATGGGCTTGCGGGTGGCCTTGTAGCCGTCGTAGAGGGTGTGGCGGAAGGTGGGTGCGTGCATGTCCATCATCACGCACAGCCCATCCGGGCGGTATTCGCCCAGCGCCTTGATCAGCATGCTGAAAAAGCCATGCACGGCATTGGTATAGGTTCCGTCCGGAGCGGTAAGCAGCGGAAGGGCGTGAAAGCCCCGAAAAATCAGACTATACCCATCCACCAGCAATACCGTCTGCTTGTGCGTGTCGCTCATGAGACCTCCATCGGGGCGGCACGGCCGGCACGCCCAGGTTTGTTGTACCCTTTATTATACCACAGGTGGGAATTGGCAAACAAGGCATGCGGATCATCCCTCGGTGTAGCAAACGTAAAACTTATCCCCGGTGCGAAGCGCTCGTGACAAAGTCTATCATTTTTGGTATACTGATTGTTAACGGTTTGACAGACATTGGCGAACGGCCCGTTTGCAGGGGGAGGGGCGCAGGTGACGGAGGATATCCTGTTCTTTTTCGACCGCGAACCACAGGCTTTGAGCCTGTTTGAGCTGCTCTGTGAACAGGCCATGGCGCGCTGGCCCTCCAGCACCCTGCGCGTGCAGAAGACGCAGATCACCTTTTCCGATCCGCGGGGATATCTGTTCGCCTCCCGCCCCCGGAGGCGCGGCGGCGGCCTGATGGTCAGCTTCGGCCTGAGCGCGCCGCTGCAGAGCCCGCGGCTGTTTGCAGTTGCCAACCCCGCGCCGGGGCGTTATACGCACCATGTACAGGTCCGTGATTTCTCCGAACTGGATGATGAACTGATGCAATGGATTGCGTGGTCGCATGAGAATATGGCCGCAAGGCAAAGGAGATAAAAGGAAATGAAAAGGAAAATGAAGAGGCGCCTGTGTTCTCTGCTCCTGGCGTTTGCGCTGCTGCCAGCGGTCGCACCGGCTGAGGTGGTGGGGCGGGATGGCATGTATGCCGACCGGTATATCCACCGCATCGAGGCGCCGAACGGACAGGCGCTGTATTATCTTTCTACGGAAGAAGATGCGTTTGTAACCGCTCAGGACTTGAACTTTGACGGCGTGGACGACCTTGTGGTATTCTCTGCACGGGGCGCGAGCAACGCCTGGGTCCTGTTCTTTGTATGGGACGGGAACGCGTATGTGCGCGCGACCTGGGACGCGGGCGAGGATACGGGCCTGCCCAACTACGAGCTTCTGCCCGAAGACGGGCTCCTGCTGGCCAGCTGCGACGACGGCCTGGCAGGCGGGCTTCACCGCTACTGGCTGTACCGGTGGGAGGGGACGGACCTGCGCCTTGTGCGCAGCGCGGTGAGCGAGATGGATCAGGAAACGGCGATTGACGCGCAGGCCGGTACCATCGTCACCACGGTCCGCAACAACCGCATGTCCGTGCGCGTGACCGAGCCGGACGGGCAGGGCGGATATCGCGTGCTGTGGGAGGGCATCGTGACCGAGGAGCAGGCGGCCAATGATCCGCAGGCCTTCTCTCAGGAAGAGGCCGCCTTCTGGCAGGGATTCAGCCGCAGCCCGATTTTGTAACTTCTTCCGCGAAGGCCTCGGCTCTGTACGAACGAAGACAAATGGTGTACAATAGGCGTTGAATTGTGTTCTGCTTGAACCGGGAGGGGAGGGACGTTCATGCGCGTCAGGCGGCTGTGCACGCTGGTTTGCGTGCTGGCGATGCTGTTCGCCCTTGCGCCTATCCGCGCGGGGTGCGCATCCGACGCTGTGACGCAGGACGAGGCCTCTGAGCTTCTTGATGCGCAAAGCCGCAGCGAATATGCGCTGCTCATTGGCGTGGACCATTTTGTCTCCCGCGCGGATACCTATCCCAGCTCCACCAACAACGTCAACGCCATGCAGGAGGTCTTTCAGGGCGCGCTCAATCCCTTCCGCGCCATCATCGTCCCGCCCAACCCGGTGACCACGGTCGAGCAACTGACCGCTCTGGTTCAAAAGACGTTCGGCGCGGCCGGGAAAAATGACGTGTGCTATCTCTACCTGTCCACGCACGGGGTATATGATCCTGCCAGCGGGCAGGAGCCGCTGCTTTTGCTCAGCGACGGACAGACCGAAAACGGCATTACCCCCGCGCAGCTGGAAGCGGCCTTCGACGGCATCCTGGGCACCAAGGTAATCATTTTGGATGCGTGCAATTCGGGCGCGTTTATCGGCAAGGGGCTTCCCTCGCTTCCGCAGGAGGTCCACTTCCTGGGCGACGATTTCAAGGTGCTCACCTCCAGCGGGGCGCTGGAGGAAAGCTGGTACTGGAGCGTGGACGATCAAAACGAAAGCGGCATGGCCGGCCAGGGTTCCTTCTACTTTACGCAGGCGCTGGCGCAGAGCCTGAGCGCGGCTTACGGATACCCCGCCGACCAGAACCGCGACGGCTGCGTGGTGCTCAGCGAGCTCTACGAATACCTGGTGCTCAACCATGCTGCCTCCACCCCGCAGGTGTATCCGCAGTCGGATGATTTTGTGGTCTTCCGCTACGATGTCTCCCAGCCCCTGCCTACGGGTCTGGCCCGCGCGCCCATCATGGATGTGACCTTTTCGGGCACCACGCTCAGCCGTTCCTCGCGGCAGATTACCATTGAATTTATTGCCATGCGCCCGGTGCGCGTGGCTTATCAGGTGGTCTACCAGCGCGACGGCAAATGGGAGTTTGAGCATGCCCAGCTGATTTATGACGAGGCCGAGCGCTTCACCGCCTACGGCGACCAGCCCGGCGCCATCTCCGCGGGCCGGAAGGTGCGCACCCTCACTTTGGGCGAGCTGGACGAGGGGGTGTATGGCTACGCGATGGTGCAGCTGGTCACCATCGATCAGGGCAGGCTGACGGTGCACGCCGGCCGGGTCATCAGCATTCCTCCGGACGCGACGGATATGGTTCTGACCGCCTCCGTAGCCGATACGTTTGATCCCTCCGGCGGGCGTGAGCTGAGCATCTTTATCGGGCACGAATACCCCTGCGCGCTCAGCGTAAGCATTTTGGATGAGGAGGACCGGGTTGTCTACCGCCTGTGCCACCGCCTGAGCACCCGCCCCATGCAGATGAACCCGGAGGGTACGGTGCTGTACTGGGACGGCCATCTCAAGGACGGAACCGCGGCTGAACCGGGTATCTACCGCGTGCGCGCGGAGGCTGTGATGAACGACGCCGCCGTGACGGTGATTTCCTCGGCGTTTACCATACAGTAAAGGAGGACGCAGATCAATGGCCGACAAATTGATGGTGGTTATCCCCTGCTACAACGAGGAGGAGGTGCTGCCGGAAACCTCGCGCAGGCTTGTGGAAAAGATGGCTGAGCTGACCCGGAAGGGCCTGATCTCGCCGGAGAGCCGCGTCCTTCTGGTGGATGACGGCAGCCGCGACCGCACCTGGGAGCTGATCAGCGCCCTGCACAAGGAAAACCCGCTGTTTGAGGGGGTCAAGCTCAGCCGCAACCGGGGCCACCAGAACGCGTTGCTGGCCGGGCTGATGACCGCGCGGGGCCGCTGCGACATGTCCATTTCGATGGATGCGGATTTGCAGGACGATATGGATGCCATGGACCGCTTTATCGAAAAGTACCGGGAAGGATGCGATGTGGTCTACGGCGTGCGCAACCGGCGCGATACCGATACCGCCTTCAAGCGCGGCACGGCGCTGATGTTCTATCGCCTGATGAAGGCGCTGGGCGTGGATATCACCTATAACCACGCGGATTACCGCCTCATGAGCGCGCGGGCGCTGGAGGCGCTTTCGCAGTTTGGCGAGGTCAATCTGTTCCTGCGCGGGCTGGCGCCCCTGGTCGGCTTTCAAAGCGATGTGGTGACCTACGACCGCAGTGAACGCTTTGCGGGAGAGAGCAAGTATCCCTTCAAAAAGATGCTGGCTTTTGCCATCGACGGCATCACCAGCTTTTCCGTAAAACCCCTGCGCCTTATCACCACGGTGGGCGTGATTATCTTCATGATTTCGCTGCTGATGCTGCTCTATACGCTGGTATCCTGGATCGCCGGGCATGCGGTGCTGGGATGGACGTCTACCCTGGCCTCCATCTGGCTCATCGGTGGCATCCAGCTTCTGTCCCTGGGTGTGATCGGGGAATACACCGGCAAGATCTACAACGAGTCCAAGGCGCGCCCGCGCTTTATCATCGACCGGTATCTCAACGACCGGGGCGATGACCCCGTGGTGGACCGGCGCTGACAGACAAAGTAAAATAAAAAGACGCCCCGCGGAGCGATATCTCCGCGGGGCGCTTTGTGTTATTCAAGCTGTTGATTACTCTTTGACGATGAGCTTGAGGGGGATGTTCACGCGCTCTTCGAGGGTTTCGCCGTTCAAATACTTCACAGCATTCTCCAGCGCGGTTTCGATTTGAAGATCGGGCTGCTGCTGCACGGTAGCGGCCATTTCCCCGCTTTCCACGGCGGCCAGCGCATCATCCGTGGCGTCAATGCCGTAAATCTTGATTTCATCGCTACGGCCGGCGGCAGCTACAGAGCGCACGGCACCCAGCGCCATCTCGTCGTTGTGGGCATAGATCGCGTTCAGTTCGGGGTTGGCCTGGAGGATATCCTCAGTCACGGTAGCGCCTTCCTCACGGGAGTAGTTGGCGGTCAGAGAAGTAACAACCTCGATTTCGGAGCCTTCCAGAGCCGCCATGAAGCCTTCCTCGCGCTCAAGGGTCGAGCTGGCACCGGGGGTGCCTTCCAGAATGGCTACCTTGCCCTTTCCGCCCAGGTCCTTGATCATCTGCTCAGCGTCCAGGCGGCCCGCTTCCTTATTGTCGATGTCCAGATGCTGCACCACGGTGCCGGCGTTGGAGGCGCGGGTCACGGTGATCACGGGAATTTCAGCATCGTTGCAGGCCACTACGGAAGTACCAATCGCATCGGAGTCAACGGGGTTGATGATGAGCAGATCCACACCGCGGGTGATGAAGTCCTCTACCTGGGAGGCCTGGGTTTCGGCATTGTCCTGCGCATCCAGTACCATCAGTTCCACGCCCAACTCGGCAGCCTTGACCTCAGCCGCATCCTTCATGGTTACGAAGAAGGGATTTTCCAAGGTGGATACGGCAAAGCCGATGGTGTAGGTTTCGGTTTCGGCGCATGCCAGCGCGGGCAGCAGAGCCAAAGAGAGAGCCATAAGGGTTACCATCATTTTACGGAACATGTTTGTAGCCTCCTTTTTATTTATTTGTCTTGTTCCGTTTAATCATCACCGCGAGGATGATGATGATTCCTTTTACAATATCCTGATAATAGGAGCTGACATTAAGCAGGTTCAGGCCGTTGTTAATTACACCAATAATGAGGCTGCCCAGCAGCGTGCCTACAACGGTGCCAACGCCGCCAGAAAGCGACGCTCCGCCCAGAATAACGCCGCTGAGAACGTCCATCTCCAACCCGTCATTTGCCGTAGGTTGGGCAGAAAGCAGCTTGCTGGTGGTGATCAGTCCACCCACAGCGCACATCACGGAGCAGGCCACAAACACCAGTACCTTGTACCGCTGGATCGGAATGGCCGACAGCTTGGCTGCCTCGTGGTTAGCGCCGATTGCCTTGATGTAGGTACCATGCTTTGTGCGCTGCAGCAGCACATAGAACACCAGCACCAGCGCAAGCGATATAATCGTTGCTACGGGAATGCTTCCAAACACATAGCCTGCACCCATTGTTGCAAAGGATTCCGGCAGGTTGGAAATGGGCTTTCCGTTTGTCCACACCATGCAGATGCCACGCAAAATACCCATGGTAGCCAGGGTGACGATAAATGAGGGGATGCGTCCATACACTACCAGCGTACCGTTAATCCACCCGGCGAGCAGGCCGATGGCCAACGCCGCCAGCACGCCCAGGAAGATGGAACCATTGGCACGCATGACCCAGGCGGCTGCAATGCCGCTCAATGCTGCCGTGGAGCCCACAGAAAGATCAATTTCACCTGAAAGCACCACGCACAGCATGCCCATGGCCACCGTAAGCACAATGGATACCTGGCGCGTTACGTTGAGCAGGTTGCGCTCCACCCAGAAATACGGGGAAATGATTCCAAAGACGATACACAGCGCTGCCAGTATGATCAGCAGGCCCAGTTCGCCCTTGAGCAGCCTCATAACCGTTCCCCAGGACGATTGAATCTTTTTATTCATGCGTTCGCGCCTCCCAATGCCAATGTGAGCAGCCGTTCCGCCGTCGCCTCCGCGGCAGGCATTTCGCCGGCGATATCGCCCTTGCAAAGCACGAGGATACGGTCGCAGATGCTGAGCAATTCTTCAAGCTCCGAGGAGAATATAATGACGGTCTTGTCGCGCTGGGCAAGCTGTGTGATAAAGCGGTAGATCTCCGCCTTGGCGCCGATATCAATGCCACGTGTGGGTTCATCCATCAAAATGATCTGTGGATCGCCGGTGAGCCACTTTCCAAGAACGACTTTTTGCTGATTGCCGCCCGAAAGATTGCCAGCCGCCATGCTGACGTCCATTGGATGAAGTTTCATGGTTTCACCCATGCGCTGGGCAATGGCGCGTTTTTTCTTCCCGTCCAGCAATTTAAGGCGGTTTTCTGTCTGCTCCAGATGCGGCAGCACGATGTTGTCCGCGATGGTCTGCTCCAGCAGCAGCCCCTGGGATTTGCGGTCCTCCGGAATGAAGGCCAGACCATAGGCGCGCGTATCATAAGGGCTGCGGAAGCGCACTGGCCGATCTCCAATCCGTAGTTCGCCTTCGATGCCTGCATATGCGCCAAACAGGCTGCCGGCCAGTTCGCTCTTACCAGCGCCAACGATGCCCGTGAAACCCAAAATCTCGCCCCGATGGGCCTGGAAGCTGACTGGACGGCGCATGGCCTGCGTACGGAAAGCCTTTGCCTCCATGGCAACCGGCGCAGCGGAAAAATCCCCGGCCGGACGATAGCGCTCGCTGCTGACCGATCGGCCAATCATGGCACGCACCAGTTCCGGCACCGTTACCCGGTCCATTTCAAAGGAATCCACATTCATCCCGTCTCGCAAAACGGTGGAACGGTCGCAGCAGCGGAATACCTCGTCCAAATAGTGCGAGATATAGATCATGGTCACGTTCTTTTCCTTGAGGCTGGCCATAATCTGGAACAGGGTGTCGATCTCCGCCCTGCTCATACCGGTGGTGGGTTCATCCAGAAGCAGGATTTCCGCGTTGATGGCAAGGGCCTTCACGATTTCGATAATGCGCTTCTGTCCCAAGCCAAGCGATCCTACGAGCACCCGGGAATCAATCTGGATGCCAAAGCGCTGCAAAAACGCGTCGCTGTCGGCATAAAGCTGACGGCGTTTACAATAGCCAATAGGCGTTGCGGTAGGTTCATTGCCCAAAAAAATGTTTTCCGCAACAGTAAGCGAATCAATCAGGCTCAATTCCTGATAGATCGCAGCGATGCCCTTTTTGCGCGCATCAATGGGATCGGCGATTGACACGGGCTTCCCTTTGAGCAGGATGTTTCCCTCATCTGGCTTATGCACGCCCGTAAGAATTTTAATGAGCGTAGATTTTCCAGCGCCATTCTCGCCCAACAGAGCGTGGATTTCCCCACGTTTGAGCTCAAAGCTGACGCCTTTGAGCGCCTGAACGCCTCCAAAGCTTTTTCGAACGCCTTCCAGCCGTAAGATGCATTCGTTTTCCTGCATGCCTATCTTTCCTCTCAAAGCGCCGCTGTCACTTCCTGCGGCGTTGGAATGGAGGATTGCGCACCCTTTTTGGTGGTACTCAGCGCTGCGGCGGTATTGGCGTAATTCAAACACCGCTCCACAGGCTCGCCACCGGCCAAGGCAACCGCAAACGCTCCCAGGAATACGTCACCCGCAGCGGTGGAGTCAATGGCATCCACCTTTCTAGGCGCGATCTGCACCGGCTTGCCATCGATGCAGGTGTACGCTCCCTTATCGGACATGGAAATGACCGGATGGGAAATGCCCATGTCCATGAGGCGCTCGCAAGCTGCAGCGGCAGATTCGAAATCCTTTACGGGTACGCCACTGAGCAGCTCGGCCTCCACCTCATTGGGCTTTGCATAATCCACCATGGCACACAGATCGGCAGGGAGGCCGCCCTCCGGCACCGGAGAGGGGTCCAGAACCACCTGCATATTCCGCTCCTTGGCAAGCTTCATGGCCTCGCGTACGGTATCCAGTGGCAATTCCAACGTAATGAGCAGAATGCCGCCCTCCTCAAAGGCATCCGCATTCGCGCGCACATCGGCCGGAGAAATAGCCGCGTTGGCTCCTGGCGTAAAGGAGATGGAATTTCGGCCCTGGGCATCGATACGGATCATCGCAATACCAGCGGTGGCACCCGGTTCATAGATCAGGTAGCGGTCCTCCACGCCATGTCTGCGCAGTTCTTCCGTAAGCTGGCGGCTGAAGGAATCGTCGCCCAAGCGGGCCAGCACACATACACGTCCCCCCAGTTCTCCGGCAGCGGCGGCTTGGTTTCCTGCCTTGCCGCCAGGATAGGTGGCAAAGTTATCGGTGCGCACGGTTTCACCCACTGCGGGCATAGCCTGCATGTACATGCAAAGATCCATGTTGACGCTGCCCATGCAAACAATCATCTTTTTCATCAGTCAAGTTCCCTCCTCAGCGACGCAACCTCGCGCATGAAGCTGCTTACACGCTGCGGATCGACAGCGTTTTTCCAGTTTCCACCTTCTTTGAAATAGCTGCCGACAATAGCGCCATCTGCATGTGCAAGCAACTGGCGCGCGTTCTCACAGGTCAGGCCGCTGCCCAAAAGAATCGGCAGGCTGATACCTCCGCGGCACTCTTCAATTCTTTCCACGGTGGGAGGCATACCCGTATCAAAGCCGGTTACGATCACTGCGTCGCCATCCTGAGCCTCCACATCCATGGCCTGTTCACGGACAGAGCGGTCATGAATGATATAGTGGCTTCCATGCTTGACGTTGATATCACACAGGCAGGCGATATGCGTTGCACCAAGCGATCGGCGCATGCGTGCCACCTTTCCACCAATAGATTCAATATAGCCGGACTGAGAAATAAACGCGTTGCACCACTCAAATACGCGAATCCATTGCGCGCCTGCAGCCACAGCAGCAGCCATGGCCAGGTCAGCCCCGTTCATATGGCATTCCGCACCCACCGGCACGGATACATGCTTTCTTACCTCATAAACGCCTACTGCCAATGCTGCGACCGTTTCTGGGCCGATGTCCCTGCCCGGCAGGTAGGGGATATCCCACATGTTTTCCACCTGCACGCCATCCACACCGGCATCTTCCAGCATTTTGGCCTCATCCCGCGCGATGGACAAAATCTTTTCCATGTCCATCACAGTAGGATCATACAGCGGCGAACCGGGCAGCGGACGCAGATGCACCATGCCAATGATCGGCTTTTTTTGGGAAAACAGCTTTTCAAACCTGTTCATATGTTATCCTCCATCGGGAGGACGGGCGTGTTAAGGCGCGCCCGTCCAAATTCTATCCCTTCGGATCAGAAATCGACGCACGCTACCAGTGCAATGTAGCAGTAGGGGCAGCGCTCGCCCGTACGGACAAACACCTTGACTTCCTCGCCTTTGAGAGCGCCGTTAAGCCACAAGTCCTTCATTTCCACATGCGGAATGCACTTTTCCACCAAGGCATTGCCCTTGTTGTTTTCCTTGTCGAGAATTTCCTTGAATTCCTTATACACAGCGGGGCTGACGGACTTGGTTTCGTCGGTTACGATATAGCTTTCCACCACCAGCTCGCTGAGCACAGCCTTAACCACATCAGCTACGCGCGGCACACCCTCGCATACCGCCAGATCAATGCAGGTGGTCTGATTATGACGGGGGAAGGGGCAACCTACGTCACCAATCAAAATGATGTCGCCATGACCCATCTTGCCAACCGCTTTAGCCAGTTCCGCATTGTAGATACCGGATTTTTTCATTTGAGATACGCTCCTTTCATTTTTTAAACGTTTTACTGACTGCTATCAATCGGCATTTATGTTTTTTACATATGTTTCTGCCGTTTGATGCGTTTACAATAAAACGATTAAATGACTCACAAAAAGAATCGCCGGCTCAGCACGATTTTCTTACAATCAGCGTTGAGCGTAAGGTGACGGAAATGCCCGCCAGGCTTCGCAAATCTTCCACGGCGTCCAGCAGAAGCCTGATCGCGTTTAGCGCCATCTCCCGGCTTGGGTTTTCCACCGTGGTAAGCGGAGGATACAAAAAGCTGGAAAAATAAATGTTATCGTAACCGATTATGCCCATATCCCGAGGAATTTTTACCTTTTTTTCCTTGAGGGCCTCCATTGCGCCCCAGGCCATAAAATCACTGCCCACGAAGGCGGCTGCAGGCTTGGGCGCGGGATCATAGCCTTCCAGTACTTGCTTCATCAGCTCGTAACCAGACTCAAAGGTAAAATCTCCATGGCGGATATCGCACTGGGCAGGAGAAACGCCATGACGGGCCAAGGTATCCATAAAACCGTTTACACGAGATTGGGCGTTGCTGACCAGTCCGACAGGTCCTGCAAGACAGATAAAGCGCTCGTAGCCCTTCCCCACCAGATAATCTGCCACGGACGCGGCGCCGCGATAGTTGTCGGCATAGATAAAAGCAACGTTTCTATCGGTTTCCACGGGTGGACGGTCCATAATGACCAAAGGAACTTCTACCATTTCAAACAGACGGGACAGTTCCATTCGGGGCGCAATGCTGATGATGCCATCCACATGGGCGCTGAGCATGCTATCTACGTTTTGTTCCTCTGTTTTGGCTTCGCTATCCGAATCATAAAGCATGATCTGATAGCCTCTTTCGTTGGCCTCCTTTTGAATCGTCTTGACGCTGGTCGAGAAAAAGGGGTTCACAATATCGGGCACATGGACGCCGATGGTGTAGGAACGGTTGGTCTTGAGACTTCGGGCATAGAGATTGGGACGATAGCCCAATTCCGTAATTGCACGGTACACACGTTGTTCCAGTTCGGAGCTGACGTACTTCTTCTGGGTCAACACATTTGAAACAGTGGCAGTGGACACTCCGGCTAATTTGGCAATGTCCTTGATCGTAACAGTCACGGCAGCTTCTCACCTTGTATAGTTAATCGAGTAACTGTACACATTATAACATCCCCTCTTTTTGCTGTCAAGGGAAAAACTAAAGTTTACAAATATAAAAAGCATGTCCGAGAGGAAGCTTTCTCTGACATGCAAATCGGCTTGTTACTTTTTCTTTGTCGTCGCACTCTGCGGCACAATATCGCCTACGCCGCTGAGCACATAGCGCGGCCGGTAGGGAAATTTGCGCATCTCATGCTCGGTGGTCACGCCGCTGAGCACCAGCACGGTATCGATGCCGCACTCCACGCCCGCGACGATATCGGTATCCATGCGGTCGCCGATAATGGCGCATTCCTCCGGCGATACGCCCAGCAGGCTCAGGCCATGGCGCATCATCAGCGGATTGGGCTTGCCCAGGTAATAGGCCTTGCGTCCCGTGGCCAGCTCGATGGGGCTCATCAGCGCCTTGCAGGCCGGCACGATGCCGCCCTCCACAGGACCGGTCAGGTCCGGATTGGTGCCGATCAGCTTGGCGCCGGCGCGCACCAGCTGCACCGCCCGCTCGATTTTTTCAAAGCTGTAGGCGTGGGTCTCGCCCATCACCACGTAGTCGGGATTGACCTCGTTCATGGTAAAGCCCGCTTCGTACAATGCGCCCACCAGACCGGGCTCGCCGATGACATAGGCGCTCCCGCCGGGACATTGCTGCTTGAGGAAGGCAGCCGTGCTTAACGCGCTTGTATAGAAGTGTTTTTCATCCACCTCCAGGCCCAGGCGCTCCAGCTTTTGCTGCAGTTCCTTTGGCGCGCGTTCGCTGGAATTGGTCAAAAACAGGAATTTCTTGTTCTCCCGCTTCAAAAAATCAACAAACTCCCGAACGCCGGGCAAAAGCAGATTGCCGTGATAGATCACGCCGTCCATATCGCAGATGAAGCCCTTCTTATTGCGAAGCGCTTCCAATGTATAGGCACTCTGCTCCATGTTGGTAACAGTCATGGACATTCACCTCATTTCTTGGTTCGTCGTGGAAAAGTCCACCGCATATAGTATATCACGTTTCTGGAAAAGATCAACCTGACGTGATATGGCTTATTATTATGCCAAACATCACATTTTTATGCCGGCTTTGCTGTTGCTTCTCAACAGCGCAATGTAAAACCTGGATACAAACCTTGACACCTTTCCCGTTTACGTGTTATGCTTCGTTCGTATATTCCTATTTATATTGAGGCGGCGTATTCTGCGCCGCGTGGAGGGGTCTGTCATGACGGAAAACCGGGAACAATTGCGCTTGATCGCGCTTCGCATCCGTGATCTGCGCGACATCTCCGGCCTGAGTGCCCAGGAGGTCGCCAGCCGGGCTGGGATCGATGAGGACGAATACCTGGCCTATGAAACGGGGGAGCGCGATTTTTCTTTTTCCCACCTGTTCAATATCGCCGAGGTGCTGGGCGTGGATATCAGCGATCTTCTCACCGGCGAAAGCCCCAAGCTCCACGGCTATGTGCTCACCCGCCGGGGACAGGGGCTCAAGTTCAACCGCCGCCAGCAGTACGAATACCATCATCTGGCCTACAACTTCCGTGACAAGCTGGCCGAGCCCTTCATCGTAACCGTGCGCGAGGATGCGCCCGGCACTCAGAAGCAGGCCCACAGCCACGAGGGGCAGGAGTTTGACTACGTGCTGGAGGGAACCCTCAAAATCGTGTTGGGCGGCAATGAGCTGTACCTGCAGCCCGGCGACAGCCTGTACTATGATTCCAGCCTGCCCCATGTGATGTATGCCATGGAGGGGGACTGCCGCTTCATTGCGGTTGTCATCAAAGAGGGGGCGAAGGCGTGATGAAACCACTCTGCTACGATTATCTGAACTGCCCCACCACCTTCTCAACCTATGATGATTTCAATAAGAAATTCCGCATCTCCCGTCCGGAAAGCTTCAACTTTGCCTACGATGTGGCCGACCGGATCGCACAGGAGGAACCCGACCGGCTGGCCGTGCTGTGGACGGACGAAACCGGTGCCTGCATCCGTTATACCTTTGGACAACTGAAGGAAGAAAGCGACCGCGCGGCCAACCTGTTCAAGTCCCTGGGCATCCGCAAGGGCGACAAGGTGATGCTGATTCTCCGCCGGCATCTGGAATTCTGGCCTATTCTCATGGCTCTGCACAAGCTGGGCGCCGTGGGCGTGCCCGCCACCCATCTTCTGACCGAAAAGGATGTGCTCTACCGCGTGGACGCGGCGCGCATCCAGATGATGGTCATCTCCCACAAGGACGAAGGCGTGCTCAGAAGCGCGGAAGTCGCCATGCAAAAGTGCGAAAGCCTCAAGCACGTGATGATTCTGCGCGGCCAACGCGAGGGCTTCCACAGCTATGAGCAGGAAATGCCCCTGCAAAGCCCCGTGTGGGACAAGCCCACGGGGGATGCCTATCCGCACAACCATGACCTTTTGCTGCTCTACTTCACCAGCGGCACCACCGGCATGCCCAAGATGGTTACGCATGACCATTATTATCCGTTGGGACATATCGTGACCAGCCTGTACTGGCAGCAGTGCGAGGACGGCGGGCTTCACTTCACCATTTCGGAAACCGGCTGGGCCAAGAGTGTATGGGGCAAGCTCTATGGCCAGTGGCTGACCGGGAGTGCGGTCTTTGTCTACGACTTTGAGCGCTTCATCGCCCGCGACATCCTCAAGCAGATGAGCACCTATGGCGTGACCACCTTCTGTGCCCCGCCCACCATGTACCGCTACATGCTGCAGGAGAACTTCGCCGGCTATGACCTGAGCCATCTGCATCACTGCGCCGTGGCGGGCGAGCCGCTCAACCCCGACATGGCCGCCGAGTGGCTCAAGCGCACGGGCATTCCGCTTCTGGAGGCCTTTGGACAGACGGAACTGGTGGTCACACTGGCTACCTTCCCCTTCATGAAGGTATGCCCCGGCAGCATGGGCAAACCCAGCCCGATCTTTGACGTGGACCTGGTGGACGATCAGGGGAACTCCTGCCCGCCGGGCGTGACGGGCGAGATCGTCATCCATACCGATGACGACGCGCTGCCCATCGGCATGTTCTCCGGCTACTATGAGGACCCGGAGCTGACCAAGACCGTCTGGGACAACGGCCTCTACCACACCGGCGACGTAGCCTGGCGCGATGAATGGGGCTACTACTGGTATGTGGGCCGCGCCGACGACGTGATCAAGTCCAGCGGCTACCGCATCGGGCCCTTCGAGGTGGAAAGCGCGCTGCTGGAGCACCCCGCCGTGCTGGAAACCGCCATCACCGCCGCGCCGGACGAGCTTCGCGGCCAGGTGGTCAAGGCCACCATCGTGCTCAAGCCCGGCTGGGAGGCGGGCGACGCGCTCAAGAAGGAACTGCA
>ERZ826242.1435-NODE-1435-length-25963-cov-14.769376_pt1 | contig 25963 bp, 23 predicted proteins | sample MGYA00519871_ERZ826242 | MGnify/ENA primary metagenome ERZ826242 (study PRJEB31778, sample SAMEA3449226) | human gut metagenome | biome: human gut; feature: human-associated habitat; material: faeces | place: United Kingdom | collected 2010/2012 ...
GCAACGGCGCGGACGCGGTGACATACCCGGAAAAGCAGCTGGCGAAGTGGGCGGCTATCCGGTACACCGCCAACCACATCTTCGATTACATAGAGCTGGACGAAAAGCACGCCATTATCGAGGTCGCCGTCCCGGACAGCTGGCAGGGTCACAGCATCGGTGATCTGGACATCCGCCGAAAGTATGGCGTCAACATCCTCGGCGTGAAGCAGAACGGCAAAACCGATGTGACCACCTCGCCGGAAACCGTGCTGGACAGCGGCCTGACGCTGCTGGTGCTGGGTGAGTATACGGCGCTGAAAAAGTGCTTCCGGCTGTAAGGCCGCGTCTGCCGGCGCTTGTGCGGTTGCAGGCGGCTCGCTGGGGATACGGATACCGATGATACACATCGCGGATGCAACTGCCGATGAACTTGAGGAATGCGGCATCAGGCGCGTGGGGCTTCTGGGGACGAAGTACACGATGACGCAGGCGCAAAAGACCCCGATGCCGTTGCCGGCGGTGTGTTCTTTGCAGCGCTGTAGGATAACGGCCATGTGTACGCCTATGTGCTCAATAAGGACGAGACCGTCGTGCAGATCGCAGACATCGACGGTACAATAGCCTGTGAATCCGTTTGATTTGTCATCATGATTTTGACACCGTGTAGGATATTTTACATCCTGCACGGTGTTTTGTTTTCCTATCAATTCAAATAGGAGGCAGTCCTTATGTCCAACCGATAAACATACGGTTTCCGTAACGCGCATACGATGGACTATTCTCAAAGAGGAGGTCTGTTTATGCCAACCGTTCAGCAAGCACCCACTCCGGCAATCACCGTCACTCGCAATTTTCTCGGCCAACAGACGGCAGAGGCGCTGCTGTTGGAATTGATCCGCGCCCACACACAGGCGGCATAAAGTCTGCGGGCAGTCCACGGAAAGGAGGGAGCTTATGGAGAAGCCGCCACTGCCTACCGCACTGTACTGCCGCCTTTCCCGGGAGGACGGAGACCGCATGGAGAGCGATTCCATCGGCAACCAGCGGAAGCTGCTGGAATCGTATATCGAAAATCATCCTGAGTTGGTAACGGCGGAATGCTATGCCGACGATGGCTATACCGGCACGAATTTCCAGCGCCCCGCCTTTCAGCGGATGCTGCGGGACATAGAGAGCGGGCGCATCCGCTGTGTGCTGGTAAAGGATCTGTCCCGCTTTGGGCGTGATTACATCGAGACAGGCCGTTATCTGGAACGCTGGCTGCCGGAGCACGGTGTGCGATTTATCGCCGTCACGGACAACATCGACAGTGTCCGCGGCGCCTACGACATGATGATGCCGCTGAAGAATCTGTTTAATACCCAGTATGCACGCGACATCTCCCAAAAGGTCAAAAGCTCCCTCCACGCCAAGCAGCAGCGGGGCGAGTTTATCGGGGCCTTTGCCAGCTACGGGTACTGTAAGGATCCGCAGGATCATAACCGCCTTGTTATCGATCTGCCTGCGGCGGAGGTGGTGCGGCGCATCTTTACCCTGTTTGAAAACGGAATGGGAAAGATCCGCATTGCCAAGCAGCTGAACGAGGAGGGTATTCCCTGCCCCAGTGAGTACAAGCGGCTCACCGGTGAAAAATACCGCAACAACCACCGGCTGGAGTCTACCACCTACTGGACGTATGCCACTATCCACCGCATTTTGCAAAACGAGATGTACATTGGGAATATGGAACAGGGACGGGACGACCGCCTGCAGATGCACGGAAAAGCCAAGCGGAAGGATCGCTCCCAGTGGACGGTGGTATCCGACACACACCAGCCGATCATCGAAAAAGATCAGTGGCAGCGGGTACAAGCTCTGTTGAACGCCAACGCCCGCACGCCGGATTTTCAACAGAATGTCAGTCCCTTTGCGGGCTTTCTCAAGTGCGGCGACTGTGGACGAGCCATGGTCAAGACCACCTGGGGCGGCAAAACCTTCTACACCTGCGGCTCGTATAAGCGCTACGGCGCATCCGTGTGCAGCAAGCACTATATCGCCCACGATGTGGTGGCGAAGGTGGTTCTGGATGATTTGAACCGGCTCATGGCCGCCGTGGAAAACCTCCGTCAGCTGGCACAGCAGGGCGCGGCGCAGCGCCTCTCCTCAAATGGCGACCCGCCGCAAAAGCTGGAGGCGGCCTTACAGCGCATTCAGCGCCGCCGTCAGAGCGCCTACGAAGACTATCAGGATGCGCTGATCTCCAAGGAGGACTTCCTCCGCTACCGCGCCGATTATGACGCACAGGAGCAGGCGCTGCAAGCCCAGCTGGACAAGCTGCGCGGCACAGCGCAGGACGATCCGCTATGTCTGCCGTGGGTAAAGGAACTGCTGGCGTCGGGGCAGCTGGCGGAGCTGGATTGCCCCACAGTCGCCGCCGCCATCCGGGAAATTCGCATCTACGAGGGAAACCGCATGGAGATCGACTATCTGCTCCCGGAATCCTATCGAGCACTGCTGGAGAGGTAACGATATGCGCTCTATATTAAAATGCAAAAAAGAGGAGGAGCTTTTGCGGCGGGGTGTGCCTGCGGATCATATCATCTGCAAGCGGTACACCGAGATGGACATTCCCGAAAACATCACCGCTACCCCAAATACGTTGTCACCCTGAATGACATGGATGCGGGGATTGAAAACGGCATTAAGATCGTGCATCTTCAGGATTTCCTGCTGGCAGAAATGTGGTAAACATCCATTCTGGTTTCCCGAGTAAAATCACAAAACAAATATCGGCAATTGCTTGTCCGACAATGTTTTTTTGCCATAACCAGCTATCAAAAAAGTTTTCACCTTTTGAACCAAGTTTTGTTGCAGATAGGACACATTTATGCTATCATAAAAGCACAATAAAGAAGTGCGACAGTTCTCCGTGAACTGCCGCACTTTTACATCACCGTGGGGCAACGAGGATACCCAGACCCTCATCAACATTCTGGAGAAGTACCATGTCAAAACCACATTCTTCGTGGTGGGCGACTGGGCAGAAAAGTACCCTGAGTCGGTGAAGGCGCTGCACGATGCAGGGCACGAGGTGATGAGTCACTCCAACCACCACGACCACTACAACAGCCTGTCGGCAGAGCAGATCACGGCGGACATCACCGCCAGCAATGAGCGTATCAGCGCCGTCACCGGTGTGACGCCCACGCTGATCCGCTGCCCCTACGGCGAGTATGATGACCACGTCATTGCCGCCATCCGTGCTATGGGTATGGAGCCCATCCAGTGGGATGTGGACTCTCTGGATTGGAAGGACTACGATGCGGACACCATCTGCAAGCGTGTGACCTCCAAGGTCCAGCCCGGCAGCATCGTGCTGTTCCACAACGCCGCGCTGCACACGCCGGAGGCGCTGCCCGCCATCCTCACCTGCCTCATCAACGATGGCTACACTGTGGTGCCCATCTCCCGGCTGATCCTGCCCCAGCCCTACACCATCGACCACACCGGCCGGCAGTTCCCTGCGGAAGAATTGTCTTAAAAATACCAAAATGCGCTTGTTTTTCAATAAGCGGAAATGCGGCGGAATTATATCTCACCCTCAAAAAAGGGCAGGACCGACAACCACTGCCCATGCAGCGATTGTCGGTCCTGCCCCATATAAGGAAGGGGGTTAGATCATATACTTCAGAACATCTTGTACTCGTTCAGAGCCATGGCCACGTAGCTGATCATGGTGTTGATGTCGGGGTGCTCCTCCAGACCCTTGCGGACCGCACCCACCACCTCGTCGGTGACAGCCTCCAGGTCGAACTCCTCGTTGGGATGGGTGTAGATACGGCCCCACTCCGGCTGGTCGCGGAGGCTCAGGATCACCAGTTCTCCCGTGCACAGAGCCGCGGGCGCAAATAGCTATACTTGTATATACAAAGCTCTACAACTATGATTTTTGCACAAATTGCTTGCATTTACTTGTATGAGCATGTATAATATATATATCGTCAAAGGTGCCGGATGCAGGGCAGCTGCGGCTGCCGCTGCGTCATTTTCATTTCTCCCGTTTTGTCATTTTGCTCAAAAATTGAGCCTCGATCATTCTTTTGGAGGACACAACGCTATGGACCGTGCTGCGATGCTCACTCTTGACAAAGCCAATGCCAAACCTCTGCACATTCAAATTGAGGAATCTATCCTCCAGAAGCTGGAATCCGGAGAGTGGGCACCCGGCAGGCTGATCCCCTCCGAAAACGAGCTGAGCCATATCTACGGCGTCAGCCGCACCACCGTGCGCAACGTCATCACCAAGCTGGTGCAGGAGGGACTGCTGTTCCGCATTCCCGGCAAGGGCACCTATGTGGCTGAGCCCAAGATCGTGGCTCACTCCCTGACCTACGCCGGCATCCGCGAGCAGCTGGAGCAGATGGGCTACGAGGTCTCCACCCGCCTGATCTCCATGGGTCTGGAAACTGTGGACCAGAAGATCATGGAGCACTTCCCCGGTCTGGACGACCCCCACTTCTATGTGGTGCGCCGTCTGCGCATGCTGAAGGGCGAGCCCCTGAGCATCCACATCTCCTACCTCCCCCACGCCTACTGCCCCGGCATCGACCAGTACGACCTCAGCGGCGAGCAGCTGTGTACCGTGCTGAGCCGCGTGTACGGCCTGAACCGTGCCAAGGCGGTGGAGACGCTGGAATCCGTGGCAGCCAGCTCCACGGAGGCCTCCCTGCTGAACATCTTCCCCGGCCAGCCGCTGCTGCTGCAGGACCGCATTCTGGATGCCAACGGCCGCACCTTTGAGTACAGCAAGGTGGTGTTCCGCGGCGAGAAGATCAAGATCACCATGGAGATCTGACGCCGCGTCTCACAGAATACAGCAAAAAGCATCCATCCTTTCGGATGGATGCTTTTTTGTCGCAGACAGCAGCTTTTATGCGTGGGATCACTTGTCGCACAGATGACGGGCCACCAGATGCCCGGGAGAGACCTCCTTCAGTACGAAGATGATCTGGAGTTCCTGACGCATCTTCTTCATCTGGCGGACGTTGTACTTGAATACCCACCTGCTGGAGATCAACCGCGCCATCGGCGGCGCCGGCGGTGTGACCGCCGTGGGCGAGCATACCGCCACCGAGGTTCTGGCCGCCCTGAAGGCCGCCAAGAAGAACGGCGCCACCACTTCCTTCGACCTGAACTACCGCCACACCCTGTGGAGCAAGGAAGCTGCCCAGGCCGCCATGGTGGAGCTGATGCCCTACATCGACGTCATCATCGGCAACGAGGAGGCCTACGACGTGATGAACGGCGGCTCCGCCCGCGTCAAGCGCTGAATTTACTGATTACCACCTTCCTAAATATGTGCAGGAGGAGGACACCCATCGGGGGTGTCCTCCTCCTGCCTTTTCTGTTCCCCTGCCGCCCCATGTTAACGGCAGGTCCCCCATCAGCGTGAAGCCTGCGCCGCACTCAACCGGTGAAGCCGCCGCCCACATCCTGCCCCAGATCACAGGTGTAGACCCACTCCACTGTGTCGCCGTCCTGTAAGACGTACCGCGAGCAGCCGTAGTTGGGATACCAGCCGTTGACGGTGTACATCCAGCCGGACTCGCTGCCCACATCGAACTCATAGAGGTTGCCGATGCCCTCGATATACGCGCTGTTGTATACCGGCGTGAAGCTGGATTCCATGTGGATCTTGTTCTCGCGGCACACCCGCTGCAGAACATCGTAGACACTCTCGCCCTGGGAGAAGGTGACCTCCGTGGCGGGCAAAAGCACACCGTCATCAGGCACCAGCGGTTTCTTACTGTCGGCGCACTTATCCCAGTTATCCAGGATCGTGGCGCAGGAGATGGAGATGGTACACGTCAGCTGGGTACCGGTATCCACCGCCGCGTCGTCCGGCTCCACCGGCGCGGGCTTGCCATCGGGCACGGGGTCGGTCTGGTACTGGTCCTTCCCCTCCGTCTGCTGGGCGCCGCCTGGCGGCGTATCCGCTGCGCCGCTCTGGACGCCGCAGCCCGCCGGCAGCAGCAACAGTACCGCCAGCAAAAGCGCCGCAATGGGCGATTTTTTCTGCTTCTTCATCATGCGATTCTTTCCCCTCAGTTTCTTTCGCGCGTTAAAGCGCCGCGCAGGGTTGTTTTTCACAGGCGCTCGCCGCCCAGATACACGGCCTGCCGCGCCAGCGTGTCATCGCACACCACAAAGTCGGCGGGCAGCCCGTCGGCGATGCTGCCGGTCTCCCCCGCCCTGCCGATCTCCCTTGCGGGGATGGCGGTGGCGGCCAGAACTGCCTGCTCCACGGGGACGCCGAAGGCGGCGGCGTTCCGCATGCAGTCGTACAAATTGGCAGCGCTGCCGGCGATGGTGCCGTCGGAGAGCCGCGCCACGCCGCCGGCAAGGAACACATCCTGTCCGCCCAGCGTGTACTGTCCGTCCGGCATGCCGCAGCAGCGCAGCGCGTCGGAAATGAGGCAGACGCGGTTCGGGAACAGCCTGAACGCCATGCGCACGGCGCTGGGATGGACGTGGTGGCCGTCGCAGATCAGCTCCGCCGTGACGCTCTCCCGCTCCGATGCCGCGCCGATCGGGCCCGGATGCCGGTGGTGGATACCGGGCATGGCGTTATAGAGGTGGGTCAGATGGGTGGCTCCCGCGTCAAAAACGGCGGCGGCCTCCTCGTAGGAGGCGTCGGTGTGGGCCACGGAGACGGTACACTTTTCCGATGCGCGGCGGGTAAATTCCACCGCGCCGGAAAGCTCCGGCGCCACATCCGCGATGCGCAGAAGCCCCTCCGCCGCGTTGTACAGGCGGGCGAAGGCATCGTAGTCCGGCAGGCGGAGATATGCCGCGTTTTGGGCGCCCTTTTTCTTCTCGGAAAAGAAAGGCCCCTCCATCTGGATGCCCAGCAGGCGGGCGCAGCCTTTCGGCGCGATGCGGTGCAGCCGCACCGCCGTGCGGAACGCCGTTTCCAGCACGTCGTAGGGCAGCGTCATGGACGCGGGAGCAAAGGACGTGACGCCGTTTTTTGCCAGATAGGCGGCCATTTTTACAAGGCCGTCGTAGTCCCCGTCGGAGAAGTCCGCGCCGGAGTTGCCGTGGGTGTGTACATCCACCAGTCCGGGGATGACCCGCGCGCCGCGAAGGTCCACACCCTCCCCGTCCGCCGCGTCCGCCAGCACGTGAGCGAACCGGCCGTCCTCCACGGAGAAGCCGCCGGAGACAAAACGGCCGCCCACAAAAATCAAACCGTTTTCAAACCGCATATCACACCTCCGGCAGACTGGCCGCCGCCACAGACTGGCCCACGCGGCGGAACTGCTCGTCCGGCAGGGTCACGGAAACGTGCAGCGCCGGATACTCCTCCGCCAGCACGCGGCGGCACTCGGATACGATGCGCTCGCCGCCGATGCCGGAGGCCACGCGGCCCAGCACCATCAGATTTTTCAGCTCATACACCCCTGCGTACAGCGGCAGGGTGTGGCCCAGATAGATGCCGATGTCGCGGAAAATGGCCAGCGCCCGGGGGTCGCCCGCCGCGGCCAGCTCCTGCACGGCGCTGAGCTTTTCGGCGGGGGTCAGCATCTCCGGCAGCGGAATACCGGCGGCGGGAGCCAGCCGGATCACGGCGTCCTGCGAGAAATACTGCCCGCCCACGCCGATATCGCCGGACCAATCGTCCTTCGCCGCCTGCGGGCTGAGGTCCACGGGGGCAAAGGCCAGCTCATTGAACCAGCCCAGGATGCGGCCCTCCCCGTCCACGTAGCCTGCGGCCTGACTGGTGCCCATGGCGAGGCCCATGACGCAGGTGTCCCGCAGGCTCATGGCTCCCGCCAGTGCCGTAACATCGCCGTCGTTGGCCACCGCTACCGGCACGTTCCCCAGCGCCGCGGCGGCGCGGGTGTAGATGGTGCGGACCAGCTCGTGCTTTTCCGGAGGCACCTGCACGAACAGAGACGACACCATGGGGGAATCATTCAAAATCACACCGGCGGAGGACACGCCGATGGCGTCCACCCGCGGCAGATGGGCTGCCGCCGCACGGAGCGCCGACAGGATGCCGTCGTAGTGGTACTGGGGGTCCGGCTGCGTCTTGGGGTGCCAGACCACCTCCTCGGCATAGACCATTTCGCCGTTGATAACGGCGGAGACCTTCCGGTCGGAGCCGCCGGCGTCGAAGCCGATGCGGCAGCCGCTCAGGTGGCCGCCGATCTTCCGCGCGCCGCTGCGGGCGGCGGGAAAGTCCCGCTCCGCCACGGATTCCAGCGTGAAGGGACGCCGGAACACCGTCTCCATCAGCGATGCGTCAAAGGCCCGGGAGCCGTGGGGCCCGTATATTTCCGCCAAGCGGCGGGTCAGGTCGTCACAGCCGCAGATACGGACCCGCCAGCCGCCCACGCTCCACAGCAGCAGCTTTACGATCCGCTCCAAAAAGCGCAGGTCGGCGGGGTCTGTCACGCCCCGCAGGCGGGTATCGAACACGGCCACCTGACCATCCTGCCGCTCCACGGCGATGCGGACGGGGCGATGGGCCTCCTTCAGATAGGCGTCCCGCCACGGAGCAAAGGGCAGGTACGCCGCGTCCAGGGCGGGGCGGTTCTTCACCGCGCAGGGGACGCCCAGGTAGGCGGCGCCCATCACGCCTTCATGCCGCTCCAGGCGGCCTCGTCGCAGATCAGCGTCACGTCGGGGTGGAATTGCAGGATGGACGCAGGCACCCAGGGGGTCACGGGGCCGCAGAACGCCCTGTGCAGGATGTCCGCCTTGTCGGCGCCGGTGACGATCATCAGCACGCGGCGGGCCGCCATCACCGTGCCCACACCCATGGTGTAGGCGGCGGTAGGTACCTCATCCTCGCCGGCGAAGAAGCGGGCGTTGGCCCGCCGCGTGGACTCCGTCAACGCCACCTCGTGGGTACGGACAGGGAAATGATCGCAGGGCTCGTTGAAGCCGATGTGGCCATCGTGGCCCAGGCCCAGCAGCTGGAGATCCACGCCGCCCAGCTCCTCGATGGTGCGCTCGTAGCCGTCGCACATGGCGTCCACGTCCGTGGTCATGCCGTCCGGCACCCAGGTGTTCTCCGGCCGGATGGAGATGTGGTCGAACAGGTTCTCCTGCATGAAGCGGCGGTAGCTCTGGGGATGGTCGGGGGCAAGGCCCTTGTACTCGTCCAGATTCACGGAGCGGACGCGGGAAAAGTCCATGAGCCCCGCCTGCTCCCGCCGGATCAGCTCCCGATACAGGGGGATGGGGGTAGCACCGGTGGCCAGACCCAGCACGCAGGCGGGCTTGGCGCACACCGCCTGCTGGAGCTGGTCCGCCGCCAGACGGCCCGCAGCCTCGGCGTCCGCCGCCTTCAAAACCTTCACATGGTACATAACGATTCTCCTTTATTATATGCAGGGAGGGACGCCGCTTTTGCGCCCTCCGCCGGTTCCTTGCCCGTAGCATACACCATCCGCGGGGAAAAATGCAAGTGCCTTCTCCGGATAGGTAGGGAGAGAGGAGCCCTGCGGGGTCTCCCTCCCCCCTGTGCGCATCCTTCAGGCGTCTTTATTTTGCAGGACGGCGGGACGGATGATAAGGCGCTTTTGCTCTGCCAGCGTTTCGTCCATTTCTTGCGTTTTATGTTAATAATTCGTTAGGAAAACTACGGTTCCGTACTTGAAACTCCGCATACTTCATGCTATTATCGTAATACTTTCGAGAATTTTCGGCATAAATGCCAAAAATTGCGGAGCTTCCCGCGTATAACAGGGATTTCTATGGAAAAAGTATAGGGTGCGCACTGCCACCCTTTTCCAGCACATACAGATATTTCCAGAGGCACAGGAAGACGTTTCCAATTTGTCCTGCGGGCGTGTAGGATGCGTCTGTTTTTGTCCGCACAGGGCGGGCAGGGCTGTGGACGGTGCGAATTCCCTGCAAAACCAGAATTTTTCCTGAAAATATCGTTTTTTCGTCGCATTGTGATTTCTGCAACAGACACACGGTGCTTCCCCTGCTATCATACATCAGATATTCCGTTGGAAAGGAGACCGCACATGGCCTATATGCGTTTGGGCGATCTGCTGATCGCCGCCGGCGCCATCACCGAGGAACAATTGCAGACCGCCCTGCAGACCCAGAAGCAGAGCGGCCAGCGTCTGGGCGACGTGCTCATCGACAGCGGCATTATCACCCAGCGGCAGCTCATCGACGCTTTGCAGATGCAGTTGGGCGTGGACTATATCGACCTGACCCGCGTGTCTATTCCGGTGGAGCTGGCCAAGTATGTGCCCCGCGCCATCGCTAAGAAGTACTGCGTGGTGCCGGTGAAGCTGGTGAAGGACGAGCTGTACGTGGCGATGAGCGATCCTCTGGACTTCGTGGCTCAGGAGGAGCTGAAGTCCGCGTCCCGCAGGCAGATCGTACCCATGATCGCCACCCGCCGCGCCGTGGAGCAGGCCATCGCCACCCTGTACGGCAACGAGGGCACCGCGCGCGTCATCGAGGAGATGAAGCGGGCGGCCGGCGACAACGGCCGCGACATCGTGCCCGCCCAGATGACGGGCGGCCTCGAGGACGCCGACGCCGCGCCCACGATCCGCTTCGTCAACTCCCTCATCGAGCGGGCGTTCAACGAGCGGGCCAGTGACATCCACCTGGAGCCCCAGGACGGGGAGATGGTGGTGCGTATGCGCATCGACGGACTGCTGCACAAGATGCTGACCGTCCCCGCCAATTTGCAGAATACCGTGATCTCCCGCCTGAAGATCATGGGCGGCATGAACATCTCCGAGCGCAAGATCCCCCAGGACGGCCGCGCTATGGTGCATATCCACCAGCACGAGCTGGACCTGCGTATCTCCTCCATGCCCACCATCTACGGCGAGAAGGTGGTGCTGCGTCTGCTGGACAAGTCCCGCCGCGACATCAGTAAGGAAGCCATCGGTCTCACCGGTGACGACCTGCGGAAGTATGAGGCCCTGCTGCAGAACAGCTCCGGCGTGATCCTTATCGTGGGCCCCACCGGCTCCGGTAAGTCCACCACCATGTGCGCCATGCTGCAGGAGCTGTGCAGCGAGGAGACCAACATCATGACGCTGGAGGACCCCGTGGAATACGACATTCCCGGCGTCAGCCAGTGCCAGATCAATGAAAAGACCGGTATGACCTTTGCCGCGGGCCTGCGCGCCATCCTGCGCCAGGACCCCGATATCATCTCTGTGGGCGAGATCCGCGACGGCGAGACAGGTTCTATCGCCATCCGCTCCGCCATCACCGGACATCTGGTGCTGTCCACGCTGCACACCAATGACGCCGTATCCGCCATTCCCCGTCTGGTGGACATCGGCGTGGAGCCGTACCTTATCGCCAACGCCCTGCGCGGCGTCATCTCCCAGCGGCTGGTGCGGCGCATCTGTCCCCACTGCAAAAAGCCCCACCGCCCCTCCGATGAGGAGCTGTCGCTGCTGAAGCTGCCCGCCGATGCGGACATCACCTTCTACCGCGGCGAGGGCTGTCCCGAGTGCCGCCACACCGGCTTCCACGGACGCCGCGCGGTGTTCGAGATCCTGACCGTCAATGACAGGCTGCGCCGCCTCATCAGTCAGGGCGCCGACTACGACGCGCTGCTGAAGGCCGCGGCTGACACCGATTTCACGTCCATGCGGGACAACTGCCGCGCGCTGGTGCTCTCCGGCGAGACCACCGCTGCCGAGGCCGCCCGCGCCATCCACTCCACCATCGACTGAAGAGGAGCCTATGCTTTCACTGGATCAGCTCATTGAGAAGGCGCGCGCCATGCGGGCCTCCGACGTTCATATCGTCTGCGGCCTTCCGGCGAAGTGCCGCGTAGACGGAAACGTTACCGACCTCACCGGCGAGGTGCTCACCGCCGCCGACTGCGAGATGCTGGCCCGTGAGCTGGCCGGTGCGGAATACGAGACCATGGCGGACATCGGCGAGCTGGACATGGCCCGCTCGTTCCCCGACGGGGGACGCACCCGCGTCAACCTGTTCCGCCAGCAGGGCAGCGTCTCCGCCGCCATCCGTCTGCTGGCCGACCATATCCCCTCGCTGGACGAGCTGTCCCTGCCGCCTGTGGTGGCGGATTTCGCCTCCTACCGCAGCGGCATCGTGCTGGTCACGGGCGAGACGGGCTCCGGCAAGTCCACCACGCTGGCGGCCCTGCTGGACCGCATCAACCACACCAGAAACGCCCACATCATCACGCTGGAGGACCCCATCGAGTACGTCTACGTGCCGGATCGCTGCATCGTGAACCAGCGGGAGATCGGCGCGGACACCCGCTCCTATGCCGATGGCCTGCGGGCCATCCTCCGCGAGGACCCCGATGTTATCCTCATCGGCGAGATGCGGGACCTGAACACCATCGAGACGGCGCTGACCGCCGCAGAGACAGGCCATCTGGTGTTCGCCACCCTGCACACCAACTCCGCTGCCGACGCGGTGGACCGCATGGTCAATGTGTTCCCCGCCGCCCAGCAGCAGCAGATACGTCTTCAGCTGTCCACTACCCTGCGGGCCGTCCTGTCCCAGCAGCTGCTGCCCCGGCGGGTCAGCGGCGGGCGCATCGCCGCCTGCGAGATCATGGTCGTGACGGACGCCATCCGCAACCTCATCCGTGAGGGAAAGACCCCCCAAATCGAGAGCTTCATCACCCTGAGCGGGCGAAACGGCAGCATCACTATGGACCAGGCCCTGCGCCAGCTGGTGCAGCAGGGCACCGTGGCCTTCGACACCGCCGTGGCCTATGCCCGGGACCGCGAGGCGTTCCAGAGCGCCCGCAGCTTCTGACCCTCCCCCCCTTCCGACACACAAAGCGAGGTGAACTTCCTTGACCACCTATAAGTACAAAGGCGTGTCCCCCGACGGCGCCAGGGTATCCGGCGTCATCAAGGCCTACGATGAGTTTGAGGCCGTGTCCCAGCTGCGGGAGACGTGCTCTGTGGTCACGAAGATCGAGGCCGTGCCGGAGCAGAAGGAGGGCGGTGTCAGCTTCGGCTCCCACCGCATCAAGGACAAGGAGCTGGCCATCCTCTGCTCCCAGTTCGCCATCATCCTGACCTCCGGACTGCCCATCGACCGGTGCGTGGAGATGGTGGCGGCCCAGGCCCGCAGCCGCGAGATCCAGCGGGTGCTGGAGCACGTGGCCGAGGATGTCAGCGGCGGATACAGTCTGGCCCAGAGCTTTACCAACGCCGGCACCGCCTTCCCCGTCACGTTTGTCGAGACCATTCGGGCCGGTGAGCAGTCCGGCACGCTGGAGCTGTGCTTCGACCGGCTCCACAAATACTACGACAAATCCGCCAAGACCCACGCCAAGCTGGTCAGCACCCTGACGTACCCCGTGCTGGTGCTGATCGTGGCGGCCATTGTGTTCATGGTCATCATGCTGTTCGCGGTGCCCATGTTCACCTCCGCCTTTGCCGAGCTGGGCAGCGACCTGCCGCCCATCACCAGGGGGCTTATCGCCGTTTCCGACTTCTTCCTGCACTACTGGTGGATATTCGTGCTCATGATTCTGGCGTTCTGTATCGTGAGGCTGCTGCTGCGCCGCAGCGACCAGGGGCGAATGTTTCTGGCGGCAGGCAAGCTGAAGCGCTCCCCGCTGAAGCGGCTGCACCAGATAAGCGCCTCCGCCCAGTTCGCCTCCACCATGGCCACCATGCTGGCCGCCGGTCTGCCCGTCACCCGCAGTCTGGAGGTGACGGCGGGCGTTATCAGCAACTACCTGTTTTCCGACTCCGTCCGCCGTGTGCGGCAGGGCGTGGAACAGGGCCGCGATCTGGCGGGCTGCATGGCCGCCGATCCCACATTTCCCCGTCTGCTGACGGAAATGACCGGCGTTGGCGAGCGCTCCGGCAACATGGAGCAGACCCTCACCGTCATCGGCGACTACTTCGACAACGAGGTCAGCGTCACCACCCAGCGGCTGCTGTCGTTGATGGAGCCGGTCATCACCATCGCGCTGGCGGTCATCACCGTCATTCTGCTGCTGGCCGTCTACCTGCCTATGTTCACCATGTACGGCAGCATTGCCTAAGCTCGTTGTATCCCGCCTTCCCTCAACCCTAAACAGGCGGCTGCATAAATAAATTATATAGAAAGAGGAAAAAAGACATGATTTCTAAGCTGCTTAAGAAGAATGAAAAGGGCTTTACCCTGATGGAGATGCTGATCGTCGTGGCCATCATCGCCGTGCTGATCGCCATCGCCATCCCCACCTTCACCGCTTCCCTGAACAAGGCCAAGGTCGCCACCGATGAGGCCAACATCCGCGCCGGTTACGCCTCCGCCATGGCCGAGCTGATCGCCGGTGATACCGACGTTGCTGACGACGCCACCCTGTACCTGCAGAAGGACGGCTCCGTGGCCGCCGCCGGCACCAACGACTACACCTGCCAGGGCAAGCCCGGCGCCGCTGTTGAGATCGCCGGTCAGTCCGTCGCCGCTTGGGATAAGGGCCACAAGGTCGTCTACACCTTCGACGCCGCTGCCAACCACTTTGCCATCTCCACCGCGGAGTAATTTTCGGGCCGAAGTACTTACAACCCATGCACACATACATTACTCTGCGCCACAGGAGCCGGGGGGTTGCGGCTCCTGTGGTGCGGGTATCCAAAAGGAGACTGCCATGCTGTATCTGACCCCTGCCTTCACCGTCTACTGCTGCTTTGTGGCGGCGCTGCTGGGCGCGTGCATGGGCAGCTTCCTCAACTGCATGGCATGGCGCGTGGTACACGGGGAGTCCGTGCTCCGCGGCCGCTCCCACTGCGATGTGTGCGGGCATGTGCTGACGGCGGGGGATCTCATCCCTGTGGTCAGCTATCTTGTTCACAGGGGCCGCTGCCGCTGGTGCGGCGCGAAGCTGTCGGCCCGCCATGTGTGGGGCGAGGCAGCCGCGGCGGTGACGTTCACGGCCCTGCTCCTGCGCTATGATATTTCGCTCCAGATGCTTGAAGCGCTGCTGCTGGCCTGCGTGCTGCTGGCCTGCGCGTTCGCGGATCTGGAGGGGTATATCATCCCTGACCGCTTTGTGGCGGCGGGGGCCATTCTGCGCATCCCGTTTTTCTTCCTGCTGCCTGACCCGAAGGGGCAGGCGCTGGACGCCCTGCTGGGCAGTCTCGCCGTGGGCGGCGGGCTGCTGGCGGTGGTGCTGCTGTACGAAAAACTGCGCAAAACCGACGCCATGGGAGGCGGCGACATCAAGCTGCTGTGCCTCACCGGCCTGTATCTGGGCTGGATGAAGAACCTGCTGTGTCTGCTGCTGGCCTGTGTGCTGGGCATCGTATTTGCCCTGGTCACCCTGAAGCGCCGCGGCACGGAGGGGGACGCACGGCTCATCCCCTGGGGGCCCTCCATCTCGGCCGCCGCCATTCTGACGCTTCTGTGGGGCGACGCCATCACCGCCGCCTATCTGAGTCTGTTCTGAAAGTGAGGTATTGCCTATGACCGGAAATATCGTCTCTTTTGATATCGGTTCCGCCCAGATCAAGCTGGTCTGGTGCGCCGGAGGCGTCTGCAAGGCCGCCGTCTCCGCGCCGGTGCCCGATGGGCTGGTGCGGGGCGGCACCATCGTGTCTATGGACGCCATGGCCGATCTCCTGCGCCAGCTGGCCAAAGAAAATAACCTGCCACGCAGCGCGCAGGCCGCAGTGATCCTGCCGGCCCCGCTGGTATTCACCCGCATCACCGAGCTGCCCCCCATGACCGAGGGCCAGCTGACGTATAATCTGCCCTTCGAGTTCAAGGACTACCTGACCCAGGAGAAGAGCCGCTACTACTTTGACTACGCCGTGCAGGAGCTGGTTCGCGGCGAGGACGACAGCGTCACCCGGATGAAGCTGTTCGCCTGCGCCACCCTGAAAACCACCATCGAGGATTACCGCAGCATGATGAACCGCGCGGGCTTCAAGCTGAAGCTGGCCCTGCCGGAGGAGGCGGCCTACGCCGCGCTGCTCACCGACTGCATCCGCCGCACCCAGCCGGAGAGCCGGGACTACTGTCTGGTGGACGTGGGTCACGCCGGTATCCGTATGTTCATCCTGCGGGACGACCGGTTCATCACCCGCCGCACCATCGATCTGGGCATGCTGGACCTCATCCGCTCCATCTCCGAGCGGCAGGGCGTGGATGAACACATCGCCCTGACCCACATGCTGTCCAATTACGAGGGGGCCATGACGGACCCTGCCAGCATGGACCTGTACCACCGGATGGCGGCGGAGATCACCAAGGCCGTCAACTTCTATAACTACAACAACCGGCAGCAGGCGCTGCGCCGCGTGTACCTGTGCGGCGGCGGCGCGGCGGTGGGCCACATCGGCGACGCCATCCGCGAGGTGGCGGATCTGGAGGTGCTGCCCGCAGCGGACCTGATGCCGGACACCGGCTCGGACGCCCCGTGGCTCTACACCAGAGCTCTGGGCTGCGCCCTGCAAGCGTAAGGAGGCCGCACTGCTATGAAAAAAGACAACAGCGCAAAGAGCCTCCCCGTCAAGGCGTCCAAATATCCCACCAAGCGCACCGTGAATCTGGCCCAGCGGGAATCCCACTCCCGCAGCACCCTGACGCTGACGCTGGGGCTGGTACTCATCGTGGTGCTGAGCTTCTGCGTGGCCAATTTCGGCGTACTGCGCCAGCTGGACCGCCAGCGGGCGGCAGAGGATGCCTACAACACCGTGCATTCCCAGTACACCCAGATGCAGCAGGCGCTGGCGGACTACGACAACGTGGAGCTGCAGTACCGCACCTACTCCCGCACGTGGATGCAGGAGGAGGACTCCCCGTTCTACATCCCCGTGGACCGGCTGGAGGTGCTGGACCTGCTGGAGGGGTATCTGATGCCCTACGGCACGGTGAAAACCGTGCTGGTGGAGGACGATGTGGCCATCATCACCATGTCCGGCATGGATCTGGAGCAGATCTCCGCCATGTTCCAGCGTGTGCAGCAGCAGCCCATCGTCAAGAGCGCATCGCTGACCATCGCTGCTACGCCCCGGCTGTCCCGTACCGATCTGCTGGATTTCTCCGTGACCATCACGCTCCAGCCCGCGGATAAGGAGGCTGCCGCATGAGACATGTTTTTACCACCCGCGAAAAGGTCCTGCTGGTGATTTTGGCCGTGCTGGTCATCGCCGTGGGCTACTGGAAGCTGATCCTCACCCCCATCAACGACTCCATCGCCGACCTCAACGCCCAGACCGCCTCGGAGCAGGATGCCATCCTGACCAACAGCGCCAGGTTGTCCCGTATGCGCCAGATGCAGCAGGAGCTGGAGACGCTGTTGGCCGATCCCGACGCCAAGCCGCTGCCGGATTATGACAACTCCGAGCGGCTGCTGGTGGAGCTGAACACCATCCTGTCCGGCACGGTGGACTACACCCTGAGCTTCGGGAGCACCTACCCGCTGGAGGACGGCGGCAGCATCATCTGCCGTCCTATCTCGCTGGAATATACCTGCGGCTCCTACACCGCCGCAAGGGCCGTGATGGACGCGCTCCACGGCAGTGATTATGTCAACCTCATCTCCGACGTGACCCTGGACCTGGACGCCGAGCACGGCACCAGGGTGAACCTCACCATCACTTATTTCGAACTGCAAAGCACCGGCAGCGCATCCTGACACCCTGCGCTGCCGCGCGGCTTTTCACCGGCTTGTTTTATCAGGACTTGTTTTACAGGAGCAGAGCATGACCCGTCTTACCTGTCATCACAACAAAACAATGCGGAGCAAAACGGCAAGCGCCGGCTTCACAATGGTCGAGCTGCTGGCTGTGGTCGGCATTCTGGCCATCGTGGGCCTTATTGCCGTTTTTTCTCTTGGCCGCCTGCGCCTTGACCTGCGCCAGCGGGAGCTGGACAGTAAAGCGGAGCTGCTGTACACCGCTGCTCAGAAGCAGATGGCGGAGCTCCATGCCGCCGGCTGGGAGGACTGGTACCAGCCCGGCATCGACGGTGTGGTGACCATGCCCTTCCCGCCCTCCGACGCGGACGAGGAATCCCAGAAAACCTCGTTCTGCTACGTGCTGGCCAACACCGCCGCCGAAAAGGAAACTACGGCGGCAGCCGCCATCCTGCCCATGTCCGCCGTGGACGCGGAGCTGTGGGACGGCTGCTGGTACATCGAGTACGCACCGGACAGCGGCAGCGTCTACGCTGTGTTTTACAGCGCCTCTCCCCTGCCGGACCCCAATACGCTGGACGACTACCGCAGCTATCAGTACCGCCGCCGCATGGGCGCGAAGGTGGGCTACTACGGCGGTGACATCGCCCAGACCCAGCAGACTGGCACGCTCCAGCCCTCCCTGACCATCGAGAATGCGGAGAAGCTCACCGCCACGTTCTACTGCAACCGGCCCACGGAGCAGCCTATCACCCTGACCATCCAGCTGTCCGACGGCATCAGCACCTACACGAAAAAGCTGGCCCAGAGCCAGCTGTACCAGCAGGGCAGCCGCCTGTACCGCTATACCTGGGTGCTGGATGATCTGACCCGCGACAGCACGCGGTTCTATGCCCAGACCGGCGGCAAGCTGCTGTGCGGCGTACCCATCACCGTGACGCTCACCGCCAGCAGCGACGATCCGCTGGTGGATCAGGTGTCCGTCTCCGCCGTGACCAACGGCCTGTTCGACGACCGCACGGACTATGGCACCGACAGCGCCACCGCCCTCATCTCCTGCGGCCGCCACCTGCAGAATCTGGACGCCGCCTCCCATGCGGCATCCACCATCACCTCCGCCGTGCAGATCAGCGACATCTCCTTTACGGACGATACCACCGATGATAAGGACTGGTACTCCTGCTATGGGCCGTCCTTCACGCCGATCACCAATCAGAATCTCACCCGGTACAGCGGTCTTTCCCAGCTGGAGGACAGCACTGCCGTGCAGTCCTCCAGCTATGGGCTCACCGTGTCCTCTGCCAGCACAGCGGACGTGGGACTGTTCTCCAGCTTCGCCGGAAGCATCGACCATGTGACCCTCACCGGCGTCAAGGCCACTGCCGCCGGTGCTGCAGGCGCGCTCATTGGCCGCGCCAGCGGGGCCGTCACCATCAGCGACTGCGCCGTGTACCTCAACGCACGGCGGGGCGACCTCGCCGGTATGACCGCCGAGGACGCCGCCGGTGTGCCCGCCCGCATCACCGGCGGGCAGGCAGGCGGTCTGGTGGGTGTGTCCGGTCAGGAGCTCACCATCCGCGGCAGCTTCGCCGCCACCACCGTCAGCGGCAGCGCCAATGCCGGCGGACTGGTGGGCTATGCAGGCGCTCATGTCTCCGTCACCGGCTCCTACGCCGACTGCTACCTCACCGCGCCCGTCACCGGCGGATTGGTGGGCGGCGCGGTTCAGGGGGCTTATACCACCCTGACCAACTGCTACGCCGTGGGCTATCAGACTGCCGGGACCCGTGCCGCCGGTCTGGTCAACGGCACGCTGGACCGCGCCGAGGCCACGTACAGCGCCTGCGCCTTCTACGGCGACGCACAGGACATCTATACCACCGCCGTGGGGCTGGCCGGAAGCGCCGCCACGGCCATCGACCACGTATTCTATCTGCGGGGCGACCTGTCCGACAACTACACGGCGCTGGAGGGCACCGACGGCCGCACCTACGACCAGCTGTGCAGCGATGCATTCCGCGCCGACATCAACCGGCTGTACGGCGTGTTTACCGCGCCCTCCGGCAGCGACAGCCATCCCTACAACCTGCTGAATCAGGGCCTGAGCACCTACTCCTACCCCCGGCTGACAGCGCTGGAGCACTACGGTGACTGGCAGGCCCAGTTTGAGTCCGACGCGCTGGTGTACTACGAGGTATACAGCGACGGCACTTACGGCTTCTTCGGCGGCAATGTGGACAGCCTGTCCGAGGCAAAGGCCATCGTGGGCGACGGCTACGCCGTGGCCCTGTCCCAGCAGCCTGCCGCAGGCTGGAGCCTTACCGTCTCCTGCGGTCCGTCCAGCATCACCCTGACCTCCGCCAGCACGCGGCACACCGCCTACTACAACGGTGAGGCCTATTATCTGTTCCCTGTGACGTTCCCCGCCGCCGTGACGGCCCCCTCCGGCACCCATGCCGCCTTCCGGCAGGAGGTGACAGTGGGCAGCCGCACCTACTACTTCAACCCCTACTTCGCCAAGAGCGTCACCACCGGCACCGGTACGCCCGATACCATCTATCTCCGCACCGCACGCCATCTCTACGCTCTGAGCCTGTACTACACCAACTACGCCGCCGGTACCGGCTCCAGCACCTATCTGCAGGAGCGGGACATCGACTATGCCACCTATGACTGGTCCGGCTACACGGCCTACACCAGTGTCCGGCAGCAGGCGCCCATCGACAGTGCCAACGGCTTCGCGGCCCAGTACGACGGCGACGGCCACACGATTACCGGCGTGTCCTTCGTGTCCGACAGCCGCGGCAGCATCGGTATGTTCGCCACCGTAGCCCGCAGCGGCCAGGTACGCAATACCGTGCTGATGGCCAGCGGCAGCGAGGCCGTGCGGGTGTACGGTCAGCTGAACGGCAGCACCGTCCGCACCTATGCAGGCGTGCTGGCCGGGCGGAACTACGGCATTATCGCCAACTGCGCCGCCTCCGGCTACGGCTTCGTGGGCTCCTCCGGCAGCCGCGACTACGGCCTGGTAGCCTACAATTACAGCACACTCTATATCGGCGGGCTGGTGGGCGGCAACTTCGCCAGCGGCTCGTCCCGCAACGGCTCGCTGGGCATCTTCTCCAGCGAGGCCAACTGCCCCTCCGTCATTGTCTCGGCCTACAACGCCTCGGTCTATGCCGGCGGACTGGCCGGTGTCAACAACGGCGCCATCCAGTCCTCCTACGCGCTGGGCTCCCTGTTCGCCAAGGACGTCCGCAGCAGCACCGTGTGGCTGAGCGGCTTCGCCGGAAGCAACAACGGCGGCAGTCTGCGCTACTGTTACAGCGCCACGGCTCTGACCGCCGCCGGTGAGGCGGAGGTCTACGGCCTGACCCGTATCGGCGGCGGCGCGCTGGAGTGCTGCTACCTCAACGGCGGCACCTACTCCTACGGCGGGCACCTGTACGCCTACAACACCGCCGCCAACAGCTTCAGCAGCAGCGCCGCGGGACGGCCCATCACCGGCGCGGATCTGGAAAAGCTGCGGCTGTCCGGCTTCTCCCGCGCCGCTGTCACCCGCTACGACGGCACGGACAGCTATCCCTACCCTGCCGTGGTCCGCAATGACGCCAATCGCGTCGTTCACTACGGCCAGTGGCCCACGCTGGAACACATCGGCACGCTGGGCGTGTTCTACTGGGAGTATGAGTCCGGCGGCAGCGCCGGTTATCACCTGAGCTATGTGGGTACCGACGACGGCACCCCCATCTCCGGCAGCTCCCTGTGTACCCAGCACAACGATGGCGGTGTGGTGACGCGCTACGGCTACGGCTACTTCTGCGCCACGGATACCGTCACCTCCGCCGCCGACATCAGCTATCAATTCACCAACTGCCGTACCGGCACACGCCGCAGCGAGGTGGAGCAGGCGCTGGCCGCCCAGATGAAGGGTTACTCCTTTGTGGCCTTCGAGACCGGCCCCGTCAGCCGGACGGCCGGTGACGGCTCCGTCAGTTGGACCCGCGAGGATACCATGTACCTCACCGGCGCCGACGTCAACAGCCAGTGGACCCTGTCTTACGGCGGCGGCAGCTACACCTACTCGGTGTGCCCGTTCTTCGCCGATGCCATCACTCTCACCGGCGTCAGCATCGACGGCATAGGCTCCCTGCCCGTAAGCGCGGCGCTGCCCGGGGCCGAGGCAGACAGCGCCTACGAGATCCGGTCCGTGTCCCAGCTGCAGAATATCAACTGGAACTACGGCACCCTCTCCACGGATCACTACGTCTCCGGCTCCACCGACAACAACATCACCAAGTACCCCTATCTGGGCAGCTATCGCAACTCCGTGTCGTCGGGACAGGACAACTTCACCAATGAGACCCGCCGCTACTGGGTCCAGAGCCATGACGTGGACGCCGTTGCCGAGGGACTCGGCGGCACCGACAACCATCCCTTCACCCCTATCGGCAGCATGGTGGACACGGCTCACGTGGACAATGGCGCCAATTCTCAGCCCTATGCGGCCTATTTTTCCTCCAACTACGACGGTGACGCCTATACCATTCGGAACATCCAGATCCGGAGTACCGCCCAGTGCATAGGTCTGTTCGGCTTCACCGTGGGTGCTGACCTGAAGGATATCATCATGTACTCCGATCAGGGCAACGAGGTGATCAACGACGCCGCAGGCACTCATTGGTACGCCATGGGCGGTCTGGTGGGCTTCGCCGGCGCCGGTAAGAATGGCGCATCGTTCACCAACTGCTCCGTGTCCGGCTACATCATCCGCGATCTGCGGGCCAATAACCCCGGTTGGGGCGGCGGCTGCGTAGGCGGTCTGGTGGGCGCCACCAACATGAACATCACCGGCTGCTCCGCCGTGACGGACATTATCATCCACATCAGCTACGATATCGGCTATCGGAACCTTCGTGTGGGCGGTATCGCCGGTGTATGCCGCGCAACGCTGGATAAGTGCTACGCCGGCGGCTCCATCCAGGCCGAGGAGATGCGCAATAACTACAACGGTACCGGCAGATCCACCAATATCTGGGTGGCCGGTCTCGTGGGCGGCGTCATCCTCCGCGATCAGGGCAATCTGGAGAGCAGCATGGGTACTACCAGCAACCCGCTGACCGTGCAGAACTGCTACTCCTATGTGAAGCTTCCCACGACTACCAACGCCAAGACCCACGTGGTCGCCTCCTTTGCCATCGCCTCCAACGGCGAAATGCTGCACTCGTTCTCCATCCGGTACAACAGCAATGGCATCCAGTACACCATCCCCAACCCCCACGCCATCATCCGCAACTGCTATTGTCTGACCAGCGCCGTGGTGAATACCAATGACTACACCAGCTTCCGGAATCTGTCTGACGCGGACTGGAAGGCGGGCAAGAACATCAACATGAAGGATACCTCCGATGTCCGCCGCGTAGTGCTGACCAACGACCGCTCCCCCTACATCTCCTATCAGGATATGGCAGATCCTGATAAGCTGGCTGCATGGCTGAACAATGGCGTCTCCGCTTCTCCCCTGACCTTTGATTTCGTCACCGTGGAGGAGAATGGCGTCCGCATCGACGGCAAGTACAGCTTCCCCGGCGCTGACGCCGGACGGCTGGACGGCCTGAACTATCCCTTCCCCACCATTCTGACCCAGCTGGATGCCTTTGGCCGCACGGTCAACGTCCACTACGGCCCCTGGCCTATGCACGGCCTGTATTGGGAAAGCACCAGCGCCGACCTGGATCTGTTCGCAGACCGCGGCGACGGACGTCTGCCCACCCTGACGGTGGGGCTATACCCCGAAAACAACGCCGTCAACACCGGCCAGACACCTGCCATTACCCTGCTGAACGAGGATGGCACGCCGGCGGATGACACCCTCATCGGCAGCACCGCCGCAGCGGCCTATGACGCCGCCAGCGGCTGCTGGCAGGTGACGTTCACCGCCTCCGCCGCCGGTGGAGAGGGTGTGGTGGTGGCAAGGGCCTCCCTGGGCAGCTACACCGCCGACCTCACCGTCCGCGTGGGCGCGGTGCTGTCCCTGACCCACGACAAGCCCGCCGGTGTCACCGTGCGCTACGGCGCACCCTCCGAGACCGTGACGCTGTCCCTGCGGGACAGCCACGGCGATCCCGTCACCGCCGACGCCGCCAAGGGCGAGACCATCGGGTGGTCCGCGGCGGCGGAGACGCTGGCCGACGGCACCGCCGTGGTAGAATGCGACGCTGCGGACATCCGTGCCGTCGCCGGTCAGGCCGGTGATTTCACCCTGCCGGTAACGGGCTTCGCCGCAGGCGACTCCGCCATCACCGTGACGTGTACCTACACCTATCTGGAAAACGGCGTGCCCAAGCGTATCCAGTCCTCCACCATCATCAGTGCCCGTTCCCTCCGCGACGCGGTGGGTCTGGTATACGATGTGGAGGAGGACACGGTGCTCCGCACCACCGTCAGCGGTGTGTACCTGCCCTGCGAGGGCACCGGCAGCACCGAGGGCGGCGATGTCACCGCGCCGGACTTTGAACGCCAGACCGGCAGCCTGTATCTGTTCGCCGGAAATGCCTACACCGATCTGAATGACTTCACCGTGGATCTCAGCGGCCTTACCGCTGTGGACGGCGACGGCAACGCCCTGGACGGCACCCGGTGGACCATTTACGCGGGCGACGTGATCGAGGTGGACGACTACCGATACCGTCTGCTGACGGTGGAGACGGATCAGCCGCGGCGCCTGTACATCAGCGGCACCGTGACCCTGCGCCGGAATGGCGTGACGTACCGGCTGACGCTGACCAACTACCCCTGCGGGGCGGACCCCGCGCCATAAGAAATGAAAGGCAGGTGACACCGCATGGACGCGCTGCGCCGAAAATTACATGACCAGCGGGGCGTGTCCATGCTGATGGCCCTGCTGCTGATGCTGGTGGCCCTGATGGTCAGTGCCGTGGTGGTGGCAGGCGCTTCCAGCGCCGTGTCCGCCCTGCGCACCGACCAGAAGCAGGAGCAGGCGGCCCTGACCGTAACATCTGCGGCGGAGCTGATCCGAAACAGCTTTCTGGCGTCGGACATGAAGTATGTCAGCGCCACTGTCAGCTATGAGTTCTACTACAACCCTAATCAAAATACCTCCAGTACCACCACCCAGACCATTCCCGCCGAGCTGGCGTTCAGCGACTTCGCCAACTACGCCATCGGGCGGCTCCGCGGTGGGCAGCCGGTGCTGAACCGTGTCTACACCTTCCACCTGGAGGACGATCGTGTCAGCGATGTCACCGCTACGTTCTCCATGACCTACGACACGCTGGACAGCGGTGAGACCAGCTACGTGCTGACGGCGGCGCTGGAGAGCACGGATCCCGACGCGCCCTACCGCATGACGCTGGTGATGCCCAGCGCTGTCACCACCAGCACCTCTGTCAACGACCAGCGCTTTTACAAGATGACCACCACCGTCGAGACCATTTCATGGACCGATGGCGGCACCATCCATCGAAAGGAGGCGGGCTCATGAAAAAGCTGCGCTCCCGCAGGGGTGAAACACTGGTAGAGACGCTGGTATCCCTGCTGATCGTGGTACTGGTGATGGCCTTTCTGGCCACATCTATCGTGGCGGCCACCCGCGTCAACGCCAAGATGCGGGACGCGGACGTGGCGGTGCGCTACGACGGCATCTCGGAGCCGGCCAGCCTCACCGTGTCCTCCGGACGCGGCGCCAGCTCCTTCACCGTCCCCGTGGAGAAATACACCACAGAGAACGGCTACTGCTACTACACCTACGACGGCAATTGACCTGCCGCCGCGCATCGCCGGAACAGGAGGTACCTGCCCGTGAAACAGAAGAAGAAAGCCGGCCTGACCATGGTAGAGCTGCTGTGCGCGCTGGCGGTCCTGCTGCTGGTCGCCGCCTGCATGGTGGTGGGCGTATCGCTGGCGGTCCGCAGCTATGACCGCTCGCTGGCCAGCTCGGAGGCCCAGGTGCTGTGCGCCACGCTGCAGACCACGGTCAGTGACGAGCTGCGCTACTCCGGCACCCTGTTCTACGACCAGACCGGTCGTCTTACCGGCTTTTTCAGCCAGGAGCACGGCGGCGAGGACGCCAAGGACGGCTTCCAGACCGATGAAAACGGCCAGATCCTGCTGGGCGGTACCAAGCTGCTGCCCAAGAAGGCGTATCCCCACGGCCTGCGGGCTGCGGTGGCGGTGGACTACGACAGGGCCACCCGCCTGTTCTCCGTCACCGTGGCGGTGACGGATGCGCAGGGCGCGGAGCTGTCGTCCACATCGTTCCAGGTGGAGAAGCTCAACGCCTCCGACGAGGTCGTGGCGGGCTCATAAGAGACGAAACAATAAGGACGCGGCGGCCGAATGGCCGCC
>ERZ826242.1439-NODE-1439-length-25857-cov-10.138865_pt1 | contig 25857 bp, 24 predicted proteins | sample MGYA00519871_ERZ826242 | MGnify/ENA primary metagenome ERZ826242 (study PRJEB31778, sample SAMEA3449226) | human gut metagenome | biome: human gut; feature: human-associated habitat; material: faeces | place: United Kingdom | collected 2010/2012 ...
AAACTGGAAGCAAATTTAAGGCTCAAGCATATGGAACGTCTTAATCGAAGAGAGTGTTCCCCGGAATTTACCGTTATATATACGGATGTGATCCACTACATTGAAAAAATCGGAGACTGTTGTGACAACATTGCCAACAAGGTTCTCGATGATATCAATATTAAAGAGGCTGAAGCAAAAGAAAACTAAAGAAACGATGAGGATAGCGGTCTGGTTCGGGCCGCTATTGTTTTTCCTGGGATTCCTGCCTTGTTTCAAAATAAGGGATAGGATATAATAAACTGGAAAGGAATTGACATCATGCATTATGGAGAAATTAAAAATTATGACATTGCGAATGGGATCGGTGTAAGAGTTTCTTTGTTTGTTTCGGGATGCACCAACCATTGTGAACATTGTTTTCAGCCGGAAACCTGGGATTTCACCCATGGAGAACCCTTTACAGAAAAAACGCAGGAAGAACTTTTGCAGATGATGAAGCCGGACTATATTCACGGATTCACCCTGCTGGGAGGAGAGCCTTTTGAACCGGAAAATCAGAGAGGAATACTGCCGTTTTTGCAGAAACTGAAACAGGAATTTCCAGAAAAAACTGTGTGGGCGTACACAGGTTTTGTGCTGGAAGATCTTATGACAGAAGGCACTCATCCGCATTGTGAGATAACAGAGACGATCCTTTCTTTGATTGATGTCCTCATCGATGGACGGTTTGTTGAGGCGAAAAAAGATCTGAGTCTGCAGTTTAGAGGCTCTTCTAACCAAAGGATCATCGATCTAAAAAAGACTCTGGCAGAAGGGCGCGTGATTTTATGGGAGGATCCGTCAAAGGCATCAGAAGGGGCGAAGATATGAAAAAAATCTTGATTATTGAGGATGAACCCAATATAAGGGAACTGATTTTATATAATCTGAAAACCAATGGATATGATGGTATCGCAGCCGAAGACGGTATTATGGGAATCACCATGGTACATCGGGAAAAGCCGGATCTAATATTGCTGGATCTCATGCTCCCGGGGAAAAGCGGGTATGATATCTGCAAAGAACTGCGAGAAGAGGGAAATAATGTTCCGATCATTATGATCACGGCTAAAACGGAGGAGACGGACAAGGTAACGGGGCTGGAATCCGGTGCTGACGATTATATTTCAAAGCCGTTTATGCCGCAGGAGCTATTACTGCGTGTCTATGCGGTTTTGCGCCGAACTTATAAAGAGGACAGCCCGCGGGTTTTCCTGGATGGATGTACGATTGATTTTAGCCGGGCAGAGGTCAACAAGGGCGGCGAGATTATCCCCCTGACCGCAAAAGAGCATACCCTGCTGGAAACGCTGGCCCGCAACGAGGGAAAGATCGTTACGGTTGACGCTCTTTGTGAAGCATTATGGGGCGACAATCCTTTCGGCTATGAAAATAGCCTGAATGCCCATGTACGGCGGATTCGGGAAAAAATTGAAGCCGATCCCTCAAAGCCCGTTTCCCTGATTACGATCAAGGGGCTGGGTTATAAACTGATTACAAGGAAGTGACGCCATGAAATCTTTTGGAACCTATATTTCAAAGCACTTGGCGTCTTTCGCTGCATTTCTTTTGATCCTGGTAATTGTCAATGTCGTTCTGTATGGCGTGACTTTCTATCACACAGTTTCAGAGGATTACGGAGAAGCGTCCCCGCGCGCCATGCTTGAGCTGACCTCTACTGCGGCTACCACAGAAGGTTTGCCCGATTACGCAGAGCAGAAATTGCGCCAGTACAATATCTGGGCCATGTATCTAACGTCAACGGGCGAATGCTTCTGGCGGCTCGATGTGCCACAAGAAGTGCCGCAACATTACAGCATTCAAGAGGTAGCTTTATTTTCCAAAGGCTATCTGGAGGATTATCCTGTTTTTGTCTGGAGTACAGAGGATGGATTGTTAGTTTTAGGGTATCCAAAGAATAGCTATATGAAGCTCACCAGCAACTACTATTCCATGGAGACTATTCAGAAAATTCCCCTCTATGTGATAGGAATGTTGGGCATGGATGTGCTGTGCCTGTTTTTGGCCTACTATTTTTCAAAACGCAGGATCATCCAGAACACGGAACCGATTGTAGATGCCATTGAAACATTGGCCGATGGCAAACCCGTTTCTCTCCATATTGATAGAGAGTTATCCGAAATTGCGAACAGCGTAAATAAAGCCTCTCTGATATTAAGCAGGCAAAACGAAGCCAGAGCCAACTGGATCAGCGGGGTCTCTCATGACATCCGAACTCCGCTTTCTATGATTATGGGCTATGCAGACCGGATCGCCGCAGACAAAACAGCCAGTGAGGGGGTAAAAGAGCAGGCTGTGATCGTGCAAAAGCAAAGCGCCAAAATCAAAGAACTCGTGCAGGATTTGAATTTAGTATCGCAGTTGGAATATGAGATGCAGCCGCTTCATAAAGAGATGGTTCGCTTATCCAAACTACTGCGATCCTATGTAGCAGACCTGTTGAATACAGGAATTTCCGATAGCTACAACATCGGAATTAAGATCACTCCTGACGCCGAAAATGCTGTGTTGGAATGTGATGCCAGATTGATTTCGCGAGCTGTAAACAACCTTGTCCAGAACAGCATAAAACACAACCCACAGGGCTGTGAAGTCTGCCTTTCGCTTACAGCATCGCAAAACCATCTTATCTTGGCGGTTACGGATAACGGAACGGGTCTGTCTGCTGAAAAGCTGCAAGAGCTGGAAGAAAAACCGCATTATATGGAAAGCACAGATGAACGGCTTGATTTAAGACATGGGCTTGGATTGCTGATTGTCCAACAAGTCGCCGCAGCTCATAACGGCAGTTTCAAACTTACTAATGTTTTCCCGAAAGGGTGTGAAGCTGCTATAATATTCCCGTATCGTAGATAAGCCAATATTACGGAAATTCATAAATAAGCGCCGGGCGCAGGGCCAACAGGCCACCGCGTCCGGCGTTTTCTTATGGGCTGTTCAGGATGGCCCAGATTAGTTTACACTGGTGTCATGGTTATTTATTGCCATAATCAAATAGATATGAATTATAAAGTTTAATTCACCTGCATATAACAACATTCCATCGAGATACTATGAACTATACAATGTAAATGGGTGATGTTATATGGCGAAAGTTGAAGATTGCCCCGGCTTTGAAACTTTCGGCGCGGACGTGAAAGCTGCGCGGAAAGCAAAGCACCTGACGCGCAAGGTGCTGGCCGAAATAGTGGGAATTGAATGGCGCTATCTTGCCAATATTGAAAATAAAGGCACAATCCCCAGCCTCCCGGTTGTGATCCAGCTTATCAAAGTCTGCGGGCTTCCCGTGGAGCAGTATTTCAACCCGGAAATCATACGCGGGGACAGCGAACAGCGGCAGCGGGTCAGCCACAAGCTGAAACTTTGCCCGGAACACTATTTGCCAGTCATTGAGGGCGCAATCGACGGGGCGCTGAAAATTGAACAATCAGCGAAAGAAACGGGGGATGTGTGAAAGCATCCTCTGTTTTCCGTTTTGCCAGAGGGCCGCAAGGCTCTCTTATTTTTTTGCCCTTTTTTCAGAGAAATCCCGTATTTTGCGGGCAGTTGGACGTGTTGGGAGCGTTTTAGTAGCGGAGAAGAAGAAACGTAGCAAGCATAGGAAGTGTAGCCACACTTCCGAAAACCGGCCCGCCCCTGTCCCTGCGGGCCGTGGCCGGTTGCTTGTTGGGGAAAGCCCCAAACCCCTGTTCAGAAAGGACGGTGAATGAATGGCAAACCGAACACGAAACATTGTGCTGCGCGTCCCTGTGACGCCGGAAGAACGGGCCTTGATCCAGCAGAAAATGGCCCAGCTTCATACGAAAAACTTTTCCGCCTATGCCCGGAAAATGCTGATTGACGGGTATATCGTCCACATGGACACCAGCGACATCCGGGCGCAGACCGCCGAGCTGCAAAAGATTGGCGTCAATGTCAATCAGATTGCCCGGCGTATCAACAGTACCGGGACTGTGTACGCGCAGGACATTGAGGACATCAAAGGGGCGCTGGCGAAGATATGGCAGTTACAAAGATACATCCTATCAAGTCAACGCTGAAAAAGGCGCTGGACTACATCGAGAACCCGGACAAGACCGAGGACAAAATGCTGGTGTCCTCCTTTGGCTGCTCCTATGAAACAGCGGACATAGAATTTGAAATGCTGCTGGCGCAGGCGATCCAGAAAGGCAACAATCTGGCCCACCACCTGATCCAATCCTTTGCCCCCGGCGAGGCCACGCCGGAACAGGCCCATGAGATCGGCAAGCAGCTTGCCGACGAAGTGCTGCAAGGCAAATACTCCTATGTGCTGACAACCCACATCGACAAGGGCCACGTCCACAATCACCTGATTTTCTGTGCTGTGGATATGGTAAACCACCGCAAGTACAATTCTAATCGGCAGAGCTACGCCTATATCCGGCGCACCAGTGACCGGCTGTGCCGGGAACACGGTTTGTCGGTGGTACAGCCCAGCCGGGATAAAGGCAAGAGCTATGCGGAATGGGATGCCGGGCGCAAGGGTAAGAGCTGGAAAGCCAAACCGAAAGCTGCCATCGACGCCGTAATCCCGCAGGCCAAAGACTTTGACGATTTTCTCCGGCTCATGGCGGCGCAGGGCTATGAGATCAAGCAGGGCAAATTTATCTCGTTCCGCGCCCCCGGACAGGAACGCTTCACCCGCTGCAAGACGCTGGGTGAGAACTATACCGAGGAAGCCATCACCCGCCGGATCAAGGGGCTGGCCGTGGACAGAGGCCCGAACCGGCAGCGCAAGGGTATCACCCTGCGGATCGACTTGGAGAACAACATCAAGGCCCAGCAGAGCGCGGGCTATGCACGTTGGGCGAAGCTCCAAAATTTGAAGCAGGCCGCAAAGACAATCAACTTCCTTACCGAGCATGGCATAGAGCAATATGCCGAGCTGGAAAGCAAGGTTATGGAGATCAGCGCGGCCAACGACGAGGCGGCTGCGTCCCTCAAAGATGTGGAACATCGTCTTGGGAACATGGCGGTGCTGATAAAGAACCTCACCACCTACAAGCAGTTCCGGCCCGTGGTGCTGGAATACCGCAAGGCTAAAGACAAGGCTGCGTTCCGGCGCGAACATGAAAGCCAGCTCATTTTGTACGAAGCTGCGGCAAAGGCCATTAAGGACGCCGGGATCACAAGGCTGCCCGATCTGGCTGCCCTGAAAGCCGAGTACCGGGAGCTGGACAAGCAGAAAGCGCGGCTGTACGAACAGTACGGCGAAGTCAAGCGAGAGCTGAAAGAATACGGCATTATCAAGCAGAATGTGGACAGCATTTTGCGGGTGACGCCGGGAAAGGAGCAGGCACAAGAGCTATGAGCATACCGAGAATGAATTACCCTCAATACCGCAAGGCCCGGAAGCTGACGCATGAGTGCTGCAACTACTGTGACGGGAACTGCCTTTTGCTGGACGACGGCGAGGAATGTGTGTGTGTCCAGAGCATTTCCTATTCGCTGCTGTGCCGGTGGTTTCGTGCCGCTGTTCTCCCGCTGGATGGGGCGCTGTATGCCGAGATCATCCAGAGCCGGGACAGCGTGAAGCGGTGCGCCGTATGCGGTGCTGCATTTACACCGAAATCCAACCGGGCCAAATACTGCCCGGATTGCGCGGTGCGGATGCGCCGGAAGCAAGAGGCCGAAAGGCAGCGGAAAAGATACCTGCAAGCTACGCAGTTAAGCCGCTGAATAGGCCGCCATAGCGGGCTTCTGGCAAGCGATTGACGGGGCGGCAATAGGATTGCTCCAATACCCGCCGGAACGGGTTTTGAAATGCGTAGAATATCCCCCATAGGAAAACGCCGGGCGCAGGGCCAACAGGCCGCCGCGTCCGGCGCTTTCTTATGGGCTGTTCAGGATGGCCCGGATCAGTCTGCTTTGCAATCGGCGCTTCATGTACTCGTCCACCCGCACATGGGGCGTACCGTCCAGATCGTAGAGCGTCCGGGTACAGAGCTTGTTTATGTAGCCCTCATAGTACCGCAAGACGCGCTCCACGGCCAGTGGATCACCAGCGCGGGCCGCCTCGATCACAGATAGTGGCAACAGCTCCCGCCCACAGAAAGTCGGCTGCTTCATTTCGGTTTCCTCCTTTCTTCCTCCAATCGTTTCCGCAATTCGTTCAGGGCCTTGGTGCGGTGCCGCTGGACGGCGCTGCGGGACATTCCCACAAGACTGCCGATCTCTCCGTCTGCCAGCCCCAACACACAATGCAGGATCAAAATGCCTTGCTCCTGTTCCGGCAGACTGGCAAAGGCAGCGGCCACCAGCTCGTCATGGATATGTAAGGCATAGCCATAGGCTGTGAATAGGATGCTGTCGCTTGGGTATTCGTCCACTGTGCAGAGCTTGTCCATTTCTTGCTGCGATAAGGCGCTGAACTCGATTTCTCGGTTCCGCTGGCGTCCCAAATCCCGCAGGTGGGTTCTGGCCTCATTGCGGAGAACAGTTTTACAGAAAGCGTCAAACCGGCAGCGTTCTCCATAACCATCAGGAGTGTACTTCATCTTCTCACCCCCGATCTGCGGGAGAGTGAGAAGCCGGGGCCGGTTGCGTCGCCCCCTGTGTCTATGTTGCTGCGGAAGCTCCGGCCCGCACCGAAAAACCGCAGGAATCGACAAAATTCGCCCGGCAGGTCGTAGACCCACCGGGCGAATACGAAAGCGTTATGAAGTTGCCTTACATGGTATAGTTCATACTGTTGGCCGGAGCTGCCCCCTGTTGGGTACAGGCTTTTTTTAAGAAGTTACGCTTTTGAAAAACAGGATATATCAGCATGGCGGCTCCCTCCGTGGGCCGCCGATCCTGCGCCGGGCAAAGAGAAGCGGCGGCCTTGATTTCTCAAAGCCGCCGCTGGTTTTATGGGCGTGTCAAAAGGGCTGCTGTACGACGGCTTTTTTCTTTTTGCCGTCGCGCGGCAGATATAATAATTATTTGGAAATTGACCGCTTAAAGAGTATCCATGTACTGATGAAATAACAGATTAGTAATAGCACTAATATTCCTACAATCATCCCTATCTGCAACATTAAAGCTCTCGATCCGATATATGCTGAAATCTCTGCTGAAACAGTTTGAATAAAGTAAGCAATCACAATCATGGAAACGATGATTGCTACGAGTATGGGAAGTCCAAACCATACACCTAATTGTTTTAGCACAAGTTTCCCGATCTGCTGTTCTTCAACTCCCAGCTTTCGCAGTACCGAGAAGCGATATTTATACTTACCAGCATCTAAGAGTTGCTGCAAGGACAATATCGTAAGGCAAATTACCATCAGCACAACAGCTCCGTAAAGCATGGAAGCCTGCATAACAAAATTATTTGCTTTTGTACTATTGATCTGCAAGGTGCTTAAACGGATCGTATATCTGACGCCAGTATCCGTAATCTCTGGATACTCGTCGGAGAAAACCTGTTCCAATTCACGGGCATTTTCATAGGAAATGTTTTCAGACGTAGTGATATAGCGGTTTCGCATAACCGGGAGCAGCTTTTCGCAAACACTGTCCGGGAATATATAGAGTACGTCTGTGTAGGAATTGTACGCCGTTTCTCCGATTGCTTCCTCATAATAGGACTGCTCAGAAAGGGTTAATTCTCCCGCATCTGTCATGACGCTGGTATGCTCTGCCAAGAAGCTGTTCCGTTCTTCCTCGGTGGCGATAGTCTGCCATTGTGTTGTGAACTCGTTTTCCGATAAAGAAACCGGCCCATATCCCAACATTGCCCGGATTGTGTTGTAGTCACTCAATGAAATTGCTGCAATAGGAAAATCATATTTCATCCGATTGTGAAAATCATCTTTCTTTGGAAGATATAGACTGAACGTACAGTCATAGTCTGTTTCAATGCCATGCTCTGCAAGATAGTCTGTTACAACCTCATAATCATCTCCGGGAAGATATTCTTCGTCATATACATCATTGTATCTGGAAGAAATCTGCACATCATACATTGACCGTATATCCAGATAACCAGAGGCCCAACCAGTCAAAATCGGGGCAGCGATAAACAGGCAAATAGCAAGTACAAGCGTTACGCTGATTAGCGTCATGGCCTTGCTGGTGGTATTTAGCTTTGATATAACTTGCCCGAAAAAGAACAGGTTTTCGCCTTTGTATCTATGCTCTGGTGATTTTTCTTTCCATACAACAATGAAATTGCTGGCAAGGTAAATCAGGGCGCAGATGAAAAAAATCAAGTCAACCAGAACAAACAATAAGTATTGATTGACGGTGCCTGCCCCCAACGGAAGATAATACTGATTGATTAAGGCTGGTACACTGGCTGCTATGCAGGCATTCAGAGCAGAGCAGATGAACAGCCCGAAAATAAATTTTGGAAAACCGTATTTTTCCTTTCTGATTAGCCACAATACAGGCCAAAGCAAGGCCGCTACGGGCAGGACGATATTACCCCAAAACATGACTTGAACCGGCAGGGCAAAACGGCTGTCATAATAAAACCAGACCTTTTGAACACCGGTTACAGCCATCCAGATTGTGAACAGTTCAAACAGTACAGCAACAATGACAATCCAACGGCCCTTTTTCAGTTCCGGGTCATTTTCTCGATCTGCCGCAAGCATATCTACAATTTTTGTTTTCCGAATGGTGCGGGTGTTAAACAGCCCTACCACAAGATAACTCAATACAAAGAAGCACACCGTCAGCACGACGGTATCCGGGAACAGCGTCCATGACAGTTCATATTTTTTTCCATAGGAAGTCAGCAGCATTGCCGTAATAAATTGGGAACACAACACACCGAGAAGAATGCCAATAGCAATCGAAATCATTCCCATTACAAAGGTTTCTGCAAAGAACAGTCTGCCAATGGTTTTCTGTTCCATACCCATAATGGATTGTACGGCAAATTCTTTTTGTTTACGCCGCAGCATATAGTTATTGACAAACCGTATCAGGAAAAGCAGAAAGAGGGTAATCGCACAAATAGCCACTTTCATACCGTCGCCTAATACCGTAAAATTGTATTCGCTTCCAATATCCGGCTGATAGTAGTTGCTGGAAATGGACAGGAACGAATAAAAGAGCATGACGCAGATCGTCATGGTTACAATATAAACCAGATAGTCTTTGACAGACCGCTTTGCGTTTCTCAAAACAAGTTTAGCATACATGGCTCTGTCCTCCCCCAATTATGGTTAGGACATTCAGAATCTTATCAAAAAAAGCACTTCGGCTGTCACTGCCCTTATGCAATTCTGTGAAAATCTTGCCGTCCTGTAAAAAGAGAATACGACTTGCGTAACTGGCTGTAAAAGCGTCATGTGTTACCATGAGGATAGTTGCTCCCATCTGCTCGTTGATACTCTGGATTGTAGACAAAAGCATCTGCGCCGAATGACTATCCAATGCGCCGGTGGGTTCATCGGCTAAAATCAGTTTAGGATTGTTAATAATGGCTCTGGCACAGGCACAGCGTTGCTTCTGACCGCCGGACACTTGATAGGGATACTTGTCTAAAATATCACGGATGTTCAGTTTCCCGGCGATCTCACTCACGCAAGGCTCCACTTCTTTCGCCGGGGTCTTGTTGATTGCAAGCGCCAGCGCAATGTTTTCAGAGATTGTCAGAGTGTCCAGCAGATTGAAGTCCTGAAACACAAAACCTAAATTCTCCCGCCGGAACCGGGCAAGAGATTTCGGCTTGATCTCTGTAATGTCTGTCCCCTCCAAATAAATGTGACCCGCGCTTACTGTATCAATGGTGGAGATACAGTTAAGAAGAGTTGTTTTCCCGGAGCCGGACGCTCCCATAATCCCCAGAAATTCGCCTGCTTCTACGGAAAAGCTAATATCTTGAATGGCCTTTGTGATGTTTCCCTCATTGCCATAATATTTCTGGATATGATCTAATTTCAAAATAGGTTCCATGTGTCCTCCTGCCTTTCTAAATTTCTCATACCCTTATTGTAATCTGTATTTCCACCCCTTTGTATCAAGTTTTCTTACGCAGTTCTTACAAAAATGTAAGAAGTGCAGAGCATATCAGCCCTGCACCCCGGTAACAAAATCATTGATATGGAAAGAAAGAGAAATAATAGTTCCTTTTCCTTCGGAACGGGCAGCAATCCCTATTCCCAGCTTATCACAAAGGCGCTTGCAGAGGTATAGGCCAATGCCGGTAGAACTGTGAATCGTCCGTCCGTTCTGCCCAGTAAAACCTTTCTCAAAAATACGGGGCAAATCACTTTGGGGTATGCCTATACCGTTATCCTCAACAGAAAGAACAACCCTTTCATTTTCTTTTACTGCAAAAAGATGCAGAATTGGATGGTCTGTACGATATTTTATCACGTTGCTGATGATCTGATCCAAAATAAACCGTACCCATTTATCATCGGAATAGATACTGTACTCCATATCGTCTACGGTAATTGCCACATTGTTTTGCCGCAGAAGATATTTGCTATCTGCGATTGCTCCGTGTACCACATCACTAAGCCTGATTTCACGGACGGAATAATCCTTTTCCGTATGCTCACTGCGGGCGTAATACAAAGCCTGTTCCGTGAAACGATTGATATTTTCCAACTCGGCCATTAGCTCTCTCGTAAATGAACAGCGGTTATTCTCGCAGATCAGCTTCATGGCTGTGATAGGCGTTTTTACTTCATGTATCCATTGTTCGATGTATTCTTTGTATTCTTTCCGTTCTCTTTGAACCTCGCCTATTTGTTCCAGCATGGATTTTTCAGCCATTTTCATGATCTGATAAAATACCTGCTCATCAGCTCTTTCCGGCTCCTGCATGATTTCCGGCAGCAGATACCGTTCTTCTAATTGTTCTGCCATATTCAACAATCTATCCAGAGCTTTTTTCCGGGTGAAAAAGAAAAACAACAGGCAGGAAGCAAGGACAAGTAGCCAGACCACAAGAATGAATAGGACGGTTTGAATATTATTTCCGCTTGCAATCAGAAACAGAGCAAGGGCAAGTATACCCAGCAGATTGATTAAAATGACGGCCAGTTGGTTTTTCAAATATTGTTTGCCACTCATAACGTGTACCCCTGTCTGTGCTTGGTTTTAATAAATTCGGTCAAACCTATGGATGCCAATTTTTCGCGGATACGGGTCATATTAACACTTAGGGCATTATCATCAATGTAAAGCTGATTGTCCCAAAGAAAATCCACAATATCGCTACGGGGACATATCTTTCCTGCGTTCTTAAAAAGATAGTAGAGTATTTTTAATTCATTTTTCGTTAAATCGGCTTTCTTTCCGTTGTATTCTAAGATGCTGCTTTCTAAATGTAGGGCTGCGCCATTCCATGTAAGTATCTCGGACTGCCCGGAAGCATACGCCCGCCGCAGCAAGGAAGCAATTTTGGCAAGCAATATAGCTGTATTATACGGCTTTGTAATAAATGCGTCCCCACCCAGCATGATGCTGTTCAATTCATCCATGTCTGTGTTACTGCTCGTCACAAATACAATGGGAATATCGGAAAAGCTGCGAATCTGCGAACATATTTCAAAACCACTGTTTCCCGGCAATTTTATATCTAACAGAACCAAATGAGGGGCAAACGCTTTTACCTGCTCGATCACGTTTGAAAAATCGGTAGCTGTGTCAACCTCATATCCATTACCGGACAAAAGGTTTTTCAACTGTTTTTGTATTGTTAAATCATCTTCCACAACTAATATTTTCATTCTTCCGTTCCTTTCGGGCCTCTGTATCGTCTGTCCTTTGGTTTCTCTGCCTCCTTGGGGATCAGCCAGACACCGGCCATTTTGACAGCACCGGGGATGCGTCCATCGGTGCAGTAATAATTTATCTGTCGGGACGAAACGCCCCATTTTTCGCTTGCCTCTTTGAGCGTCATGTAATCCATGTTCACACCTCCGACAATCTATTTCATTATATTTCATTTGCTCGAAGAATACAAGGAACAGAATATGAATTATAGAGTGTAGCAGCTTCACAAACGATATACAAAATACGAGAGCTGAAAAGCCCCTCTTATCTACGCATTTAGGGGTCAAAAAGCCCACGGAAATCAAGACTTTTCGGTGCTGGTCGGTGTGGTGGCAGAATGATTTATCGCATACCCGTCGAAACGGGCTTTGAAATGCGTAGGAAAATCTTTCCGCCGCTGGTTTTCCTGCCGCTTCTGTGGTATGCTGGAATAAGACAAAAAACGACAGGAGTTGACACGATGGCCGAACAGGAAATGTTGCTGGACACTGATACCATCAAGGCCGCCGTCGCCGGTGAGAAGTGGGCCAAAGATAAAGTGATCGAACACTACACCCCCATGATTGACGAGCTGGCCGTTGACGCAGATATGAAGCAGCTCCTTATTTTGAAGCTGCTGGAAGAACTGCCACACTTCCCGATGGGGCAGGCATAAGAAAAAAGAGCGCCGGACGCAGAGGCACACAGCCCCCGCGCCCGGCACTTTGCATTGTAAGAAAAGAATAGCGCAGTACGGTCAATCATGACCGCCTGCGCTATTCCTGTTGTTTCAGCTTCATATCCCTGCGGATCGTGTCTTTGGCTGCTTTGAGCAGATCGGTGAGTATGCGTATCTCGTAGTCGTCGCAATCCTCCAAAAGCATTTGAACCTCATGGGAGAAAACTTCCTTGGAGTGGATCACGCTGTCGCACAGAAATTCGTCCACCGAAACAGACAGGACGTTTGCCAGCGCAACCGCCATCGGCAAGCTCAACTTGGAATGGCCGTTTTCAATGTTGCTCATGTGGGTAATGGACAGCCCGGCCTTTTCTGCCAATGCTTCCTGCGTCAGATCGGCCCGTATTCTTGCGATCTTCACGCGCTTTCCAATCTCTTTGTAATCTAATTCCATCTATTTGCCCTCGCAGTACGTCGCCTAATATTATCCCTCCTTTATTGTAAAGTACCCGGCGCAGATATATAATAAACTATATAAATTCAAAATTTGTACGCTTTAAGTTTTGCAAATTTTCTGTGGTGGGTTGGCTTATTAAATAAACTTTTTAAGGTGGGGAAATAGATATGGTGGTTTGTACCTTTGCGGGACACAGGGAAGTCTTTGGCCTCGGCCAGTCGCGGGTGGTGGAGATATTGGAAAGGCTGCTGGAAGTGGAACAGGAAATGACCTGCTATGTGGGCGGCAAGGGAGAGTTTGACGCTCTTTGCGCCAGCGCGGTTCGTACTCTAAAGCACCGGCACCCGGACAAGGCAATCTCGCTGGTGCTGGTGCTGCCCTACATGGAGCAGCGGCTAAACACAGATAAGGAATACTATGAAAGCTACTTTGACGAAATCCTGATCCCCATTGAGCTTGCGGGCATCCACTACAAACAGGCGATCACCGCCTGCAATCGCTGGATGGTAGACCGGGCGGATTGCCTGATTGCTATGGTGTGGCGGGATCACGGTGGAGCCTATCAAACACTGAAATATGCGGAACGCCGTCACAAACAGATTTTCAGGGTCGGACACGAAAAATAAGCGCCGGACGCAGAGGCCATATAGCCCCCGCGCCCGGCGCTTTGCTATGCTTGGATCACTCGTCCGTGAAATGGAACTGCCGCACCTCAAAGTCGGCGTCGTGCATGGCGTCCAGCTTGTCGGCGGTCTGGCGGGCCAGCGCCGCCATGTTCTCGTCCATGTCCGGCAGGGCGGCCCGGATGTTGGCCGCCGTCCTGCGCCGGTCACTCTTGTGATACATACAGATCAGGTTTTCTTCCTCTACGGTAAACTGTACCATTGTCATACCTCCAATTCGTTTTTCTTGGTTCTGGCCGGAGCCTTTTTCGGGGCTTGGGCCTGTTTGGTTTCGGATAGCTGCCTGCGGATGGAAGCGCGGGGCCTCCGCACTTTCTTGTCCCGGTTCTCGTCCTTGCCGATCACCGCATACAGGCCGTGCCGGTCTTTCATGCCGGTAAAGGCCAGAGATTTATAGGGCAACATGGAAAACAGCCGGTCGGTGTCCTTGCTGGACGCGATCTGGACGAAGTACGGGGACAGCTCCACCATGAAATGCGTCTTGTTGGGGCTGTTGGGGGCGGACAGATCTTTCAGCCCGGCCACGATCCGCTGCGCCTCGGCCAAAATCATGCCGTCATGCAGCGCCGTGACGTGGGCCTTGAAGTCGCCGGGCGCAAGCTGCGCCCGGCCTTTCTGTTCCTGCCGCAACAGCTCCCGCAGGTGTTCCGGCTCATTGGGCTTGGCCTCATACAGCAGGAACGCCCCCAGCTTGGGATCGGGCCGCCCGTCGAAGTACAGACCGGCGGGCTGCTCCCGGTCGCCCTTTTCATAGTGCAGGATGATGTTGTCGGCCTGTACCGCCTCGGCTGCGACGTGCCGGAAGTGCTGGGGATAGTCCAGCTCATAGAGATTGCCGCGAATGACGCCCCGCACCTTACCGGTCAGCTCCACAGCGTAGGCCAGCACCCGGTCACGGGTCTGCTCCCCGTAAAACTTCCATGTGTTATGCTGCGCGGTGCCTTGCAGGTACACATCACTTTCCCGGAAACAATGTGTCCCGGACGGGCGGGACATCCACAAAAGCGTCTTGTCCTCGGCCTTGTCGCTGGCAGCGGCCCGCCCGATGATCTCCTTGTCAATCTCAAAATCGTTGCGATAAAAGGCGGTGTTCTGCCGCATGAGCTGTTCCAGCGCGGCCAGAACATCCACATTCTCAAACCTGTTCATGGCGTCACACCTCCAATTCCTGTGTCTTTTCCCGCTGCGGCGGTTTCTTCTGCTGTTCCTCCTTGGCGGCTTTGAGCTGCGCCCGGATGGACGGCTTTTTCTGTTTCTGCGCCGGGCGCTGGGGCTGCTTGGGCTTTTGGGCCTCCGCCTTGGCTGCCTCGGCCACGTCAAACAAGGAAATCTGTTCCCCGGCTTTGGCCTTGGCTTCCAGTTCACTCATGGTCGGGGCATTGTTCAGAACACCGTCGATCATGTTGTAGTTTTGCTCGGTCGTCATTTCAGCGGCCTTGATGGGGCTTTCCTGCTGGGCGGGGATGGCAAAGGCGTCCGTGCCGTTGCCCATGATAAGATACTTGCCGTCCTCGGATTGGTGGTGGAAACCATAGCCTGCGGCCTCCAACTGCTCCCGGCTCATGTCGGTTACAAGGAAGCTGCCCCTTGGGGTCTGGATGCTCTCGCCGGTCAGCAGTTCCCGTGGCGTAAGCTGTTTTTCCCGCTGCAAGAAGAACTCCGGCACCGGCGTAAAGCCGAAGCTGTCACAGTAATGGGCTTCCTCCTTGCCGCTGCGGTTCAGCACCACAACGTCGGAAACGGAAAGGCTGTGGCCGGTGAAGTCGGCGGGACGGTCAAGGTTGAATGTACGGTAGATGTCCTCCAGCGTGGTTTTGCCGTCCAGCGGTGCCGTGTAAACCAGATCGTAATTCTGCCGGTCAACGGCCAGCCCCGCTTCCTGCAAACGCTCGTAAGCCTCAAAGCGATAGTCCCGCGTTTCCGGCCCGCCTTTGAGCTGGTAGATGGTAAAGGTGTCGCCCTGTGCCGGGGGATCGACGGTGAAATACGGGTTTTCCCATTGGGTGAACGGCATATCCGGCATAGCCTTATAGCTGCCATTCTCCATTACATAGGGCCGCACCCGGTCAAAGCCGATTTCCTGTGCCACACGGGAGAGGCTTTCCAGTACCACGGGATCACTCCGCAACCGTTCCATGCGAGTGAAGTCCTCCACAAGATAATTCTGGCCCGCCCGTACATGAAGAATATCGGCGGCGCTCATGCCGTCCTTGCTTTCCATGCCCAGCGTCAGATGGGCGTAGGGGCGGCCATCGGTGTTCAAATCCTTGGCCTCGCTGTTGTAGGGCTGGCTCCGCAGCTCGTCGAACCGGGCCTTGGCTTCCTCAAAGGTGGCGAAATGCTCTATCGGGGTCTGCTGCTCGGCATTGGTGGCCCATGTTTTCAGATCGGGAATGATGTAAAAGCCCCATTCCCGGCTTGCCTCCGGCGCGGCGGCGCTGCGCTCGGCCAGTGTCTTTTCGGCACGTTCCCGCACGTCGTCCCGCAGCGGCACCGTATAGAGGGTGGATGCAGAAGAAAAGCCCACGTTATTGAAAACGTAGTCCACATCGGCCTCTTTCAAGGCTCCTGCCGGGTAGTAGTCGGCCCGTGTTGGGGTGTCGCTCACCTTGCCGCTGGCAATGTCATGGTTCAATCCCGTTTCCAGATGGGTACAGATTTTGCCGTCCACGGCCAGCGTCACATAGTACCAGCCAATATAACCGCCGGTCTTTTCGTCGGCTCCCTCGTTGAACTCCACATTAAGCAGCGTGTAGGGCTTCAAGCCCTTTTGGGCCGCGATCTCGTTGTCCTTGGCTTCCCGCTGCAACAGCGCGGGCAGGGCCGCTTCCTTGGTGGCCTTGACGATCTCCGGGTTGTACTGTACCAAAGTACGGTTGACACATTCTGTCTGCACCTTGACCGTCTTGGCTTTCGGCGTCAGGTGGTTGCCGATAAACAGGGACGCGCCGTTGTCAAAACGGATCGTCATATCGCTGGTGCCGCGCCATTTGCCGGTACAGGGGGACGTGTGGATTTCGCCGGTCTTGCAACCAAACGCCTGCGCGATCACATCAATTTTGGCCTGCAAGGGCAGGTCTTTGTATCGGTCAGCGATTTCCAGCGCCTTTTCCTGCAACTCCGTCAGGGGTTTGGCGGGAGCCGCCTGCGGCTCGGTGTCGGAAGTAACCTCCTGCGCCGGGGCAGTTTCCGGCTCCTGCACGGGTTCTTGTTCCGGCTCCGGCTCTTGTCCCGGTTCCTGTTCCGGGGTGGGTTCTTGTGTCGGCTGCTCCTGTTCCTTGGCATACAGCTCCTTGACGGCCTCCTGCGTCAGCTCCCCGGTATTAAGCTGATCCATCAGCTCCCGGCACCGTTCCGGCGTCCCGATGTAGAGAACATCCCCAATCTTGGCCCTGCCGTTGTCCTGCGGGATATAGGCTTGCAGCATATACAGGTTTTCCCGGCTGTCGCTGCGGGGGTTAGCGTGTACCCGGTAGAAGTAGTCCGGCTCGGCCTGTTCCTGTGCCATCTGCGCCCGCTGCTCACGGCTGCTGTTGCGTTGCAGCTCCGTGGGCTTAATGCCGGAAAGGGGCTGAATACAAGCGATCCTGTCCGACGCATAGTAGGCATTGTCGTTCAAAAGCCGCTGCCATGCGCCCACACTCGGCGCCCAGCGGAAACCGTGTTCTTTCAACTGCTGGCGGGCGTCCGCTTCCGGCTTGCCGTCAAAGAACACCTGCAAGCGGCCCTGATCCCGGTTGGCCTCCACATGGCCGCCGTCAAATTCCCAGCCCACATAGGCCACTTCGTTTGCGCGGGTCAGGCTTTCGATCCGCTGGCGGACACGGCGGATTTCCGCATTGTTGTTGGACAGCTCCCAGCTCTGAAACGGCTTCTTTTCATAGTGCCAGCCGGACGCCATATCCGCTTTCAGGTTTTCGATGTTTTCAGGAGAGAGGTGCGGGCAGCCGTCCAGTGTGCCGTGTTTGCGGTAATAGGCGTTGACCGCTTTCATGGTTTCCTGCGCCTTTTCCAGACCGGCCAGCTTCTTTTGCAGCTTGGGAATGGCCTGCGGGTCGTCCTGCCGGATGCCGCCCATGCCGGTGCTGCGGATTTTATCAAGCAGCCCTTGGATGTACTGCCATTCCTGCATATTGCTGTCGCGGGCCGCGTTCTGTTTCTCTTTCTGGCGTACCGGGAAATTGGAACCACCGGCAATCAAAATGGACGGAACACGGGCGTCAATCTCATAGCCGTGGTTCATATTGGCAGCCAGCTTCCGAGCATAGGTGTCAAGCAGGCTGTCGATCTTCTCATGGTACATGGGATCGACGCGCTTTTTCTGTTCCTGTGCCAGCGCAAAGGCTTCATCCACATAATGCCGGTACTCGGCTGTGGCGCTGCCGGGCTTGTAATCGGAAAAGCTGTTCATTTCCTTGGCACGGCGGGCCGCGCCCTCATTGATGGAATAGTAGTAGTCGGACGCCGCAGGCTCTTTCTCCGGTTGCTCCGGGGTTTCCTGCTGGGGCGGCTCTTGGGCCTCCTGCGGCTGGGCCGGGGCCTCATAGCCAGCCGCCGCATATTCCTCCACGGTCATACCGGCGTCGGCGGCCTCCTGTGCAATTTCGGCCTCCACCTGCGCCTTGTAGTCCTGCAAGCTCTGGTCGAAGTCGGTCAGTTTCGGCATTTCCGGCAAAGGCTCTCCGTGGTTGAGCAGCGGACGGCACTCCATAGCGTAGTCCACCAGCGCCCCATAGTAGGCGGTTTCCTCCGGCGTCAGGGTGTCGCTGGACGCCAAACGGGTCTGCGCCTCCTGTTCCAGCCGGGACAGGTTGCAATGCAGCTCCATGTAGGGGATGATCTCGGTGAGAAAGGCTTCCCGGCTGGCGTGATCCTCCGCCCATGCCTCCGGGCCACCCTGCCGGGTCAGATGGTCTTTCCATTTTTCGTCGTTCAGATAAAAGGTCTGATAATCCCGGATATGCTCAATCAGGGAACCGTCCCGGTCGCCAAAATCCTGCCGCCCGGAATAACTGTGCGGCTCTCCTTGGAATGTAAAATCAATACGGAAGTCGGTCTTGTCATAGTAGCCGCCGCCTCGATGTTCTGCGTCCAGCCGGGCAAACAGGGTGTCGGCCTCATGCAGCGGCATTTGCTGGCCCATTTCCAGATCGGGGCTTTCAGTGAAAAGGATCGTCACAACTGGCTCTGCCGTGGGGTCAAGGGCGGGCTGCTGTGCGGCCTTGGCCTCCGCAATTTCTCGGTCAATCCGGCTTTTCACCAGCTCGTCCACATGGCCGTGCTGCATTTCAAAGCCATGTTCGCAAAGCTCATTGATAAGGGCAATCACCTTGTCCGTGTTGTCCACGGCCTCGGCGTACTCCACGATCAACCGGCGTTCCTCGTTGCCCATGCGCTGTCCGTCACGCTCGGCCCAGTCGATCAGGGCGTTGGCCCGTTCCGTGGGGGTGGCCTCCGGCATAATGGGCTTGTTGTTCAAAAGGCCGTCAATCCCATTCCACGGCTGCGGCTCCGGCTGGGCCTCGGCCCGTTGCAGCGTCCCGTCGCCGGAAAGGACAAAGCCCTGTGTCTGAATGGCGTCCAACGTGCCTTGCGTCACCTCGCCGGTGGATTTCACATCGGCGTCAATCAGGGTTTGCAGCATGGCCTTTACACTGTCGGTCATTTCCTGCTGCTGTTCCGGGGGCAGCTTGGAAAACACACTGTCGGGGGCAGGCTGCTCGGCGGCCTGTTCCACAGTCGGCTCCACAATTTGCTCCACGGTCTGCTGCGCCTGCCGCTGTTGCTGAAGCTCGGCAAGGTGGCCGTCGATGGTGGTAATCAGCTCATGGGCGGTGGCCCGGATGGTTTCAAGGGACGCCCGCAGCTCTTTCAGGTCTTTGCCGGAACTCCAACCGGCCACATACCCAAAGGAATAGTCGGACGTGTCCAGTCCGTAGTGCTGGCAGACGGCATAGGCCACGCTCTCGGCCTGCACCTCGCGGGTGCGGCTGTCGGGCCGGTCGGCCTGCTCGGTCACAGGGGCCTCCGGGTCAATGGCGTGGAGCTTGGCATGGGCAATCTCATGGATGGCTGTTTTCAAAGTTTGCAGCTCACTCATGTTCTCCTGTATGGCGATCCGCTTTTCCGTCAGGTGGTAGTAGCCGTGAGAACCACCGGGAATGTCCTCAAAGGCCATCGGCACGGGGGAAGTCTGTTCCAGTGCCTTGAAGAAGTCCTCGTATTGCTCCACATTTCCGGCCAGCTCGTCCACACCGATAGAGGGCAACGGTTCGCCCTCGGTCTGGCTCACGTCAAAGACAGACACGATCTTGAACGCCGGAACTTGTGTTTCCTGTACTTCGGTCAGAGGCTTGCCGTCTTTGTCCATGACCGGCTTGCCCTGTTCGTCCAGCTTCGGCACTTCCTTTTTCACCTTGTAGGGGGCGGGGGCCAGAATCTTGATGCCTTTCTCGCCCCGCTTCACATTGCGGTGAAAATCGTCCCGCCACTTGTTGTAGCCTGCCACAAGCTGGCCGCCCTGCATGGCGATCAGCAGCGTATTGTTGAAACTGTAACTGTGGAACTTCGCCATAGAGGTGAGATAGGCTTTGTAGCGTTCACTCTCGAAAAGCTCCTGTATGCCGGTTTCCAGCCGGTCGGTGATCTCTTTCATGCGGTCGGCGCTGTTCTGGCTGTTGAGAATGATAGGGACGACGGGCGGCGGGGCCGCAGCTTCGGCGGTGGGCGCTGCCTCCGGCTGCACCGTCCGGGCCGGGGCCTCGTCCCGCAGAATTTCCGGCGCGGGATAGGCCATCACCCGGTATTCCTCCGGCACCGGCTGGCCCTCATGGACGCGCTGCCACTCGTCGCCGCTTTTCACCAGATAGCCATAATCGGTGAAAACACCATGCTCCGTATTGGCAATATGCAGGCCGAAACGGGGCAGGAAAATTCCCGCTTTCCATTCCTCCGGCATATCCACCATGCCGGAACGGTTCAGGTAGTAGTCACCCAACTGGCCCGTGCCGGTGACATCCGGCAGATGCACATAGTAGTCCACGTTGTCGGGATAGTCGATGATCTGGCCGATACTGCGGAAGTCGCTCTGCGGGCTTGTCAGGGCGGCGTTCAGCTCCGCAAGCTCGGCGGCGTCCAGCTTTTCCAGCCTCGCGGCAAGGAAGTTCAGCTCGTCCACATCGGCGGACAGCACCAGATCGCGGGGAAGCTTAATGGGACGCTCCTGCGGGCTTCGGTAGTCGTACAAGAAAAAGTCCTGCGGATTGTCGGCACTGATCCCGATTTCCCGCAGGGCTTCTTGCAGCTTTTCGGTTGTGGTCGGCAAAGAAAACCAAAGGCCCTCTTTGCCTTGCTCATAACGCTGTCGGTTATGCAGCAGGATAGAAAATACTTCGCTCATGGGTTCACTCCTTTCTCTGTCTTGTTCCATCAATTTCTGCATTAACTCGTAGTCCTCGATGCTCATGTGGCCGTCATAGGTGTATGGGTCGATGTCGTCCCCACGGTAGGGGCGCTCATAGAAAGGCAGTCCGGCAGCATGGGCTTTTTCCCTTGCTGCCTCCAACACATCCGGCGGCAGCTCGTCGCTGTGGGCCTCCATGAATGGGGCAATGTTGTTCAGGCCGTTGTCGTAGTGGTGCCGGACACCGGCGGCCAGCTCCGCCACGCTCATTTCCTCGGACAGATAGCCGGAATAGTAGCCATTCACCACAATGGCCCGTGGGTCGGCGGCCTGTATCTCTGCAAGCCGCGCCCTGTCCTCTGGATAAAGGGTGTCGTCCAGATCAAGGTGAAACGCCTCCGCCTGCCAGCTCCGGCCCTCGCGCCAAAACGCCAGCCATGCAATGCCGTTTCGCAGGTCGTCTTGATACTCTGATACAACGTCCCTAAGACTTGCCATCGGCAACCCTCCTTTCTTTCAAAAATAGGGGTTTGGGGATTTCCCCAACAAGCAACCCCCCCCGGCCCGGCAGGGTGGCCGGGTCAGGGATTTATCGGAAGTGTGGCTACACTTCCTATGCTTGCTACGTTACTCCGTCAGCTCTTTTTCTCCACACGGTAGTTGACGTATTTCCCGCCGGTATCGGCCAAAAGCACCGTCCCGTCATAGGTTTTGCCGGTTTTCATGGAGCGCAGACCCTTTACCTTTGCCTTTCCGTCTTTGAGCAGCGCGGCGGCGATCTTCGGGGTGAACGTCTTGCCCCGTTCCTCAAAAAATCGGTCATTCTTCCACATGACAAACTGGCAGGCCCGGTTTCCGCAGTAATAGTTTTTCTTGCCCTCGTAGACGGCTTCGCCGCAGCGGGGACACTTGCCGATAACAACACGCTCGGCCTGAAACAACTTCTGCGCGTCCTCGCTGATCTGCGAATATCGGGAAATCAGGCTTCGGGTCATTTCCTCAATGCCTACCATGAAGCCCTCCGGGGCGGCCTCGCCCTTGGCAATGGCCGTCATCTTGGTTTCCCATTCCGCCGTGAGCTGGGGAGAAGTCAGCACTTCCGGTAGGACACACACAAGGTTGTGGCCGTCCTTGGTGGGAAGTAGCTGCTTGCCTTTGCGTTCCACAAAGCCCATCTGCACCAGCTTTTCCAGAATGGAAGCGCGGGTTGCCGGGGTTCCCAAACCTTGGCGCTCGGCGTCCTCCGGCATATCCTCGGCCCCGGCCCGTTCCATAGCGGATAGCAGCGTATCTTCGGTGTAGGGCTTGGGCGGCGTGGTGAAATGCTCGGTGATACTGGCCTCCACCGGGTCAAAGGTCTGGCCCTCGGTGATCTCCGGCAGCTCCCGTGCCAGCTCCGGCGCGTCCTCGTCGGCGTCGGTCTTGAACGACGCCTTGAAGCGGCGCTCAATCTCTTTCCAACCGGGGGTGAGAATGGTTTTTCCCTTGGCGGTGAACTCGTTCCCGGCGCAGGTGAATGTGGCGGTGACAGCCTCATACACATGGGGCGCAGCCACGGCACACAGCAGTTTGCAGCACACAAGGGACAGCAGTTTCTTTTCGCCCTCGGTCAGCCCGTCAAAGCCTTTCTGCACAAACTCCATCGTAGGAATAATGGCGTGGTGATCGGACACCTTTTTGCTGTTCAGCACCCGGCCAAACTGCGGGGCAATGTCCAGCTCCGCCGCAAAGGAAAGCAGCGGCCACAGGCCGGACACGATGCTTTCCGCCGTGGGCTGCATATCGTCGGTAAGATACTGGCTGTCGGTGCGGGGATAGGTCAGCAGTTTCTTTTCGTAGAGCTGTTGGGCGTAGTCAAGGGTCTGCTTGGCGGTAAATCCAAACAGGCGGTTGGCCTCTCGCTGCAAGGTGGTGAGATCGTAAAGACGGGGCGGCTGCTCCGTCTTTTTCTCACGCTTCACCGATACACAAACGGCCTGCGCTCCTGCACAGGCCGTCTTGGTGGCGTCGGCGTCGTCGGGGTTCATAAAGCGGTCGCTGGCCGCCTCCATGCCGCCCGCCGCGATATGGACAACGTGGTATTTCTCTTTCTTGAAATTGCTGATCTTGGCCTCCCGGTCAACCAGCATATTGAGGGTAGGCGTCTGGACACGGCCCACGGTCAGGGTCTTGTGATAGAGGATGGAGAAAAGCCGGGTGGCGTTGATCCCCACCAGCCAATCGGCCTGCGCCCGGCACAGGGCCGATTGATACAGGTTGTCGTAGTCGGCCCCCGGTTTCAGGTGGGCAAAGCCCTCCTTGATGGCGGCGTCCTCCATGCTGGAAATCCACAGCCGCTTGAACGGCTTTGTGCACCCCGCCTGGCAGTACACATAGCGAAACACGCACTCGCCCTCCCTGCCTGCGTCGGTGGCGCATATTATCTCGTCTACGTCAGGTCGCTCCATCAGTGCCTTGAGCTTCTCGAACTGCGGCGCGGTGCTTTCCGCGACGGTCCAGCGGAACTCCTCCGGGATTATCGGCAGGTTGGACAGCTTCCAGGGCTTGGCGTAGCGTTTGTCGTACTCTTCCGGCGAGGAAAGCGCGACAAGGTGCCCGAAGCACCAGCTTACTATGTATCCATTTCCCGAGGTGAACCCGTCGCCGCGCTGACGGTCAGCGCCGATCATTCGCGCGATAGAATTTCCAACGGAGGGCTTTTCTGCAATTACCAGCTTCATGTGTGTTCCTTTCAGCCGGTCTGCCGCGCACCGAAACTTCGGTCTTGACAACCGGCGTACAAAGTGTTAAAATAAACGTATAAGTTATTCGGAGGTGCGACATGGCAAAACGTGACGAAGAGAGACAGAAAAATCAGCAGAAATACCGCCGCAGGGTCATTATAAACTGGATAATCTGCGGGGCTTCGCTCGCTGCGATAATCGTACTCCGGCTGATGTCGAAACAATGACCGGCATTGTTTACGAAATATTCAAAATGTACGAAATATCAAGGCTGTACAGCAATCAGGCTGCACAGCCTTTTGTTTTATAATCTCTTATTTATGAACGCCAGGATATCGTTCATGACTTCATCGGCGTTCAGCTCGAACAGCAGCTCATGCCGAGCTTCCGGGTACACCCGGATATTCACGCTGCAGCCGTGCTCGAGGTACTTCATGCACGCCGCGCGTACGCCTGCGCCATACTCGCCGACGGGGTCCATTGAACCCGACAGGAAAAGTATCGGCAGTCCGGTGGGGGTGTTCTCAATAACGCTGCGGGAATTCGCGCACATCAGCGCGTTCAGCAGATCCTTGAACCCCGCGACTGTGAACGTGAAATTACACAGCGGGTCGGCAATGTAGCGGTCGACATTCTCCTCCACTCTGGAGAGCCAGTCGTTGTTCGTGCGGTGGTTCGGGAACCGCAGGTTGAACACTCCGAACGCCAGCTTGCTGCTGAACTGCGGGCGGAAACGGCTGTCCTTCGCATGGGTCAGCACCTCAAGCAGCTTACGCAGCGGCGCGGAGCCTGTAACTCCGCCGGCGGTGCCCATGATAACGGCGCCGTCCCAGCGGTCGTCGAACCGGGACAGGTAGATCCTCGCGATGAAGCTTCCCATGCTGTGGCCGAGCAGGAACTTCGGAATATCCGGGAGCTTCTTGTCGAGAATAGCGCGCATTCGGTGGAGATCCTTCACCATATACATGTAGCCGCCCGCCTCGCCGAAATAGCCCAGCATGTCGCGGTCGCTGACGGAATTCCCATGGCCGATGTGGTCGTTTCCGACAAGCGCTATGCCGTTCCTGCAGAGGAACTCCGCGAACCCGCAGTAGCGCTGAAAGTACTCGCACATGCCGTGGGAGAGCATTACCGCCGCCCTGGGATTTTCCGGAATATACATGTAATATCTACACCGGCAAAGCCCGGACGTACTCGGGAATGTTCCTGTTATCCTGGTTATCTTCATATTGACCTCCGATCACTCAGGGACTACCGCTTCCAGGCGGTATATCGGCTGACCCAGCTCCGTGAAGCGCTTCTCGTATTCGGTCATAATGTTCCCCTCAAAGCCGCTGTTATGCAGGTCCAGGGATACATTTTTCATCGCGAAGCCGTTCTTTGAGAAATGCTCTATCGAGAACTCAAACAGGCGCTGGTTATCCGTTTTCTGATGTATTTCAGAGCCGGGCTTCATCACCTGCTTGTATATCTCAAGGAATCTTGTGTGGGTCAGGCGGTGGCGCGCATAGGTCTCCTTTGGGAACGGGCAGCTAAAGTTGAGGTACAGCCGCTCCACGGTGTGCGGACGGAACAGATGCTCCAGGTACTCCGCCTGCCCCAGGCAGAACCGCACGTTCTTGATGCCGCTCTCCATCAGCGCTTCCGCGCCGGTTACAAGCACGTTAGGGGTCTTTTCCACCGCGACGTAATTTATATCGGGATTTCTCCGCGCAAGCTCCAGAATGAAGCTCCCCTTTCCGCAGCCGACCTCAAGGTGCAGCGGGTTGTTGTTTCCGAACACCTTCATGCTGTCGAAGAACAGCTCGTCGTCAAGCGGGTCGTTGGCGTGCTCGTTCTGGTTCTGCATTTTGAGCATTACCGGCGCGCAGGCCTCAAGGCGCTCCTCAAGGTGCTTCTTTTTTCTCATTCTCATATGTGAAATACCTCAGTAAAATTACCGCCGTGCAGTTCCTGACCGCACGGCGGCTGTATTTTTCAACAATTAAAGATCAAAGTTGAAATTTGCGAAATCGAACGTTGAGAAATAATCAGCGGCTGTCTCTGCGCGTCTGATCATCTTGACGGAACCGTCCTCACGGAGCAGCAGCTCAGCGCTTCTGAGCTTGCCGTTGTAGTTGTAGCCCATTGAGAATCCGTGCGCGCCC
>ERZ826242.1441-NODE-1441-length-25831-cov-5.312228_pt1 | contig 25831 bp, 17 predicted proteins | sample MGYA00519871_ERZ826242 | MGnify/ENA primary metagenome ERZ826242 (study PRJEB31778, sample SAMEA3449226) | human gut metagenome | biome: human gut; feature: human-associated habitat; material: faeces | place: United Kingdom | collected 2010/2012 ...
CGGAGGGCTAACGCATTTCGAGTGCGCCCCGTTATGACCGCTTCGATACGTCTCCAACCTTTTTTATTATACTGAGTTACAGAAATGAAGTCAATGAAATAAATTCAGACTTCGGGCAGACTTCACAGCCATCAGGATTTCCAGAGTGACCGCAGCTTTTCCCAGATATAGACGATCCACGCAAACATATTACCACCTCCTGTTAATTCCTATTATATGCACATTCCGGCAGCATAACCGACAAGAAAGTGTGAAGCTATTTTGTTGTTATTCTGGCTGAAATTTTATATGATAAAAGTAGAAGAAGGGAGGTATTTTTATGCTTAAGGGCAAAACAGCAGTTGTAACAGGAGGAACCAGAGGAATTGGTTATGCGGTTGTGAAGAAGTACCTGGAGAACGGAGCACAGGTGATCCTTTTTGGATCGAGAAAGGAAACTGTGGAAAAAGCACTGCAGAAGCTGAAGGAAGAAAATCCGGACTGGCCGGTAGAAGGTGCATGGCCAGATCTGAAGGATCCGGAAGCAGTAAGGACAGAGATAGAAAGGATTCATCAGAAGTACAGAAGAATTGATATTCTGGTAAACAATGCAGGTGTTTCTGACCGAGTACCTACCATAGATTGTGATCCGGCTCATTTTGATGAGGTGATCGGTCTGAATGTAAATGCGATCTTCCATGCGGTACAGCCTGTGGTAAAGATCATGAAGGAGCAGGGCGGCGGCTGTATTCTGAATACCAGTTCTATGGTCAGTAAGTTTGGCCAGCCGTCAGGAGTCGCTTATCCGGCCAGCAAATTCGCAGTGAACGGGCTTACCATTTCTCTGGCAAGGGAGCTTGGTCCTTACCAGATCAGGGTAAATGCGGTGGCACCGGGAGTGACAAGAACAGATATGGTCGCAAGCCTTCCGGAGGAAATGATAAAGCCGCTGATTGACCGGATTCCTTTAAGAAGAGTTGGCGAGCCGGAGGATGTGGCCAATGCATTTCTGTTTCTTGCCAGTGATCTGGCAGCCTACGTGACAGGTGAGATCCTGTCCGTGGATGGTGCAGCGATGAGCTGATCTGCGACAGGGACATATTGGAACGATACCGACTATTTTTCGGTATGATCATTAAGAATGATTGCAAAGCAGTATATTTTATTTTATACTGATTACTGAATACAGCAATCAAAGGAGGCAACAGATACATATGGTTCAAGTATGGGACAGTGGTGCTTATCTTGTAAATGGAATGGAGATCATTCCGGATGATGGGCAGGCAGGTGCAGTGCTGGAAGCAAAGACTGGCAGAAAGGTTTTAAGGGAAGATGCCAGAAAGGGTACGATCGCCTATGGAATCCTGAAGGAGCATAATACTTCCGGGAACATGGATAAGCTTAAGATCAGATTCGACAAGCTGACCTCACATGATATTACATTTGTGGGAATTATCCAGACAGCGAGGGCTTCAGGCCTTACGAAGTTCCCGATTCCCTATGTACTGACCAACTGTCACAATTCTCTCTGTGCAGTAGGTGGCACGATCAATGAGGATGACCATATGTTTGGACTGACCTGTGCCAAAAGGTATGGCGGTGTCTATGTACCTCCTCATCAGGCAGTCATCCATCAGTTTGCGAGAGAAATGCTGGCTGGCGGCGGAAGGATGATCCTTGGAAGTGATTCCCATACAAGATATGGTGCTCTTGGAACCATGGCCATGGGAGAAGGCGGACCGGAGCTGGTAAAGCAGCTTTTGTCACAGACCTATGACATTAACATGCCGGGTATCGTTGGTGTGTATCTGACCGGAGAGCCGAAGAAGGGTGTAGGTCCGCAGGACGTGGCACTTGCTATCATTGGTGAAGTATTTGCCAGTGGTTATGTAAAGAATAAGGTCATGGAATTTGTAGGTCCCGGTGTGGCTTCCTTAAGTGCAGATTTCAGGATCGGCATTGATGTCATGACGACAGAAACGACATGCCTGTCATCTATCTGGAAGACAGATGATGCCATTAAGGAGTTCTACGAGATCCATGGCAGAAGTGAAGAATATAAGGAATTAAATCCTGCAGATGTGGCATATTATGATGGTATGATCACGATCGATCTGGGAACCATTGAGCCCATGATCGCCATGCCGTTCCATCCGAGCAATACCTATACGATTGCAGAACTGAATGCCAATCTGATGGATATTTTAAATGATGTAGAGAAAAAGGCAGCCGTTTCTTTGGACGGTGCTGTACCGTATACCCTGAAGGATAAGGTAAGAAATGGCAGGTTCATGGTAGATCAGGGAATCATTGCAGGCTGTGCCGGCGGTGGATTTGAGAATATCTGTGCGGCGGCGGATATTATGAAAGGCAGCTACATCGGATCTGATGAATTTACCTTAAGCATATACCCGGCTTCCATGCCAGTCTATATGGAGCTGATCAAAAATGGCTGTGCAGCGACACTGCTTGAGACAGGAGCTGTTTTGAAGACGGCATTCTGCGGTCCCTGCTTTGGCGCAGGAGATACACCGGCAAACAATGCGTTCAGTATCCGTCATTCCACAAGAAACTTCCCGAACAGAGAAGGCTCCAAGCTGCAGAGTGGACAGATCGCTTCCGTAGCACTGATGGATGCACGTTCCATTGCCGCAACAGCGGCAAATAAAGGTGTTCTGACACCGGCAACAGAGTTTGACGGCACGATCGGTAAATACAAATATCATTTTGATGCCAATATTTATAAGAACAGAGTCTTCGACTCCCAAGGCGTGGCAGATCCTTCAGTGGAGATCCATTTTGGACCCAATATCAAGGACTGGCCTGCTATGGAGGCACTCCCGGAGAACCTGGTGCTTCAGGTTGTTTCCGAGATCCATGACCCGGTAACCACCACAGATGAGCTGATTCCTTCCGGAGAAACCTCATCCTATCGTTCCAATCCTCTTGGACTTGCAGAGTTTACCCTTTCCAGAAAGGATCCTGCTTATGTGGGACTTGCCAAGGAGATCCAGAAGGCAGAGAAGGAAAGAGTACAGGGAGGACATCCCTGTCAGGCATTCCCGTATCTGAAAGAAGTCATGGGAACGATCAAAGAGCAGTTTGCAGAAGTAAATCATACCAACACAGGATTTGGCTCTACTATCTTTGCAGTAAAGCCAGGTGATGGTTCTGCCAGAGAGCAGGCGGCCTCCTGCCAGAAGGTGCTTGGCGGCTGGGCAAATATCGCCAATGAATATGCGACAAAGAGATATCGTTCCAACCTGATCAATTGGGGTATGCTTCCTTTCCTGATCCCTGAAGGAGAGCTGCCATTTACCAATAAGGATTTTCTGTTCTTCCCCGGCATCCGCAGTGCTGTAGAGGAGAAGGCAGAGGAGATCACAGGCTATACGGTAAAGAACGGCAGTATGAAAGCATTTACTGTGAGGCTTGGAGATCTTACAGATGAAGAACGGCAGATCATTCTGGATGGCTGCCTGATCAATTATAACCGCGTTAAATGAGTCAGTATAAAGGACAGTATTTTGAAAACGATTCAGAATACTGTCTTTTTTAGTATCTCTTCATGAATAAACAGGAAGTATCGGGTAAAACTATCCATAGAACAATGAATTTCATCAACCGGATGGAAAAGGAATGGAGAGATAGAAAATGAAAAGGAAAATAAGAAGAAAAGGTCTGCTGAAGGAACGGATCGCCATGTCAGTCTGTGCTGTTACGGTGCTTGGGGTATTAACAGCCACAGGCTTGTGGATGAAGGACAGTACTTCCACACAGGACCGTGGATATGTTGTGGACTTAAGTGAAATGGAAAACGGAGCGGCAAATGATACTGGGGATGAGATCAGGGCGATCCAGCATGTGCAGGAACAGGAGGTGACGGGAGACGACCTTGATTATGATCCATATTTTCAGGAAACAGGGTCACAGAACGTGGAGAATCCGGATGGGTCTGTAAGTGAAAGTATGTCAGCATCACCGGCAGAGGATGTGGCAGCAGGAGAAAAGCTGCCTGAAGATGCGGCAGAAAAGGAAGGAACAGGCACGAAAGCTCAGGAAACAGATGCACCAGCAATCTCCACGGCCATGCAGCCGACTCTTTCCTTTGGAGATACGGATACTCTTGTCTGGCCGGTCGTAGGAAACGTGCTGATCAATTACAGTATGGACAAGACCGTGTATTTCCCGACACTGGATCAGTACAAATATAACCCGGCTATTGTAATCGCTGCAAATGAGGGAGACATGATCACGGCAGCGGCAGCGGGTAAAGTGACAAGTGTATTTGAGGATCCGCAGATCGGGCAGGCGGTTACTATGGATCTTGGTAATGGATATGAGATCACCTACGGACAGCTTAAGGAAATACTGGTCTCAGAAGGCAGCTATGTGTCCATGGGAGATATGATCGCCAGTGTGGCAGCTCCGACGAAATACTACAGTATTGAGGGAACCAATGTATATTTCAAGCTGACAAAGGATGGTAATCCTGTCAATCCCATGACCAGACTCAGCTAGGGAACCCACGGCTAGGAACCGGAAAACGAAAATATCTTTACCCGACTGTTAAAAACAGGTATAATCAATAGAGATATACCATTTGGGAGGAAGAATCTTGCGAAGGCATTCGGTAATTTGGGTTTTCCTTTGCCTGATTGTCCTTACGGGATGCGGCAGTATAAAGGAAAACCGGCAGAATGGCCAGGAAAATATACCTGAGGCTGACAGTATGGAACAGGAACCACAGCTTTCTTATGAGGTGCCGGTAAGCATGCCGGGGATCCTGGTTGACCGGCTCGGCTATCTGCCAGAGGAGAATAAAACTGTTATTTTTAAAGGAAAGGATCTGCCGCAGGAATTTTATGTGGTAGATAAGAAAACAGAACAGATTGTTTATCAGGGGTATCCGGAGATCCGAAAGGAAGAGGGAGAAGAAAAGGAGGCATACGGTGACTTTTCTGATTTTGCTGCTCCGGGCACCTATTACATAGAAGCACCGATCCTTGGGAAATCCTATTCTTTTTCCATATCGGATACGGTGTATGATTCCCTTTTTCAGGAGGCCTGTAAACAGTATTATTATAACCGGTGCGGTATGACCCTTGGCAGTGAGTATGCGGGGGATAAGGCACATAATGCCTGTCATACCGGTAAGAGTGTGCTCCGGGGAAATGATTCTGTAAGTATGGATGCTTCCGGTGGATGGCATCAGAATGAAAATGGTGAAAAAAATATTACCGGTGCTTCCAGGGCTATGACTGTGCTGATGATGTCCTATGAGCTGTATCCACAGGAATATACCGACCAGGAAGGAATACCGGAAAGTGGAAATCAGATCCCGGATATTCTGGATGAGATCCGATATGAAACCGGGTGGTTTCTTAAAATGCAGGATAAACAGACCGGTGCAGTATATGCGGGTGTTACAGCTTATGACAAGGGCAGTTATGTGGAACCGGCCTGTGCAGGGGCGGAATTTGCTTTTGCCATGACAATGGCAAAGTTCGGATATCTGTATCAGAATTATGACAAGGAATATGCCATGACCTGTCTGAAAGCAGCGGACCGGGCATTTAAGCATGCAGTTTTATGTGAGGAAGCAGATGACCGGGAAGAAAAAATCTGGCGGTTTGCAGCTGCGGCAGAGATTTACCGGGCGGCAGGGCAGGTATCCTATCAGAAATATCTGGTAGAATATCTTTCAGATGGAGATCTGACGCTGGCAGGGGATATGGTGCAGCTTTCAGGCTGTGTTACATATATATCTACGAAACAGGCGGTAAGTATGGTACTGTGTGAAAAGATCATGACGATGCTGATGGATCAGGCTGAAGAAATTTCTGAGGAAGTCAGGGGATCCCTGTATATGACTTCGACAGAAGCAGAGGGTGACAGCAGCAGGATTCTGACGCAGGCAGCATATCTGACAGTGGTCAATCACGTGATTTCCAATTACGAGTATAAGCTGATGATAGAAAACCAGCTCCATTATCTCCTTGGCAGAAATGAGAGGGGGATTGATTATATCAGCGATGACACAGAGGAAGCTCCCTGTGTGATCAATCAGTTCAAAGAAGACAGTATGCTGGTATTTATGCTGTCTGGTATTGTTTCCGGAAACTGAAGATGTGACAGAAAAGAGAGGATAAAATATGATACGTTTGATTTTGGTTGCAGTATTTCTGGTACTTTTTCTGGTGCTTGGCATACCGCTGCTGCTGATCGAGTGGGTGATCGGTAAATTTAATCAGAGGGCGAAGGACATCAGCTCGCTGCGCATCGTGCAGTGGGCATTTAAGGTGATCCTGTTTCTTGCCGGTACCAAAGTTGTTATAAAAGGTGAGGAAAATGTACCAAAGAATGAACCGGTTCTGTATGTGGGAAACCACAGGAGCTATTTTGATATTGTTATCACATATTCAAGAGTTCCAGATCTGACAGGATATATCGCCAAGAAGGAAATGCTGAGATGGCCGCTTCTGGTAAACTGGATGAAGAATCTGCATTGTCTGTTCCTGGACAGACAGGATGTGAAGCAGGGACTGAAGACCATATTGACTGCCATTGATAAGGTGAAAGCAGGTATATCCATCTGTATTTTCCCAGAGGGAACCAGAAACCGGGTAAATGATACCTTTATGGAATTCCATGAGGGAAGCTTCAAGGTGGCAAGCAAAAGTGGCTGTGCAGTAATTCCGATGGCGATCTATAATTCCGCAGCTATCTTTGAAGATCATATCCCGTGGATCAGGAAAACCACGGTGATCGTAGAGTACGGCAAGCCCTTCTACATTAAGGATCTGCCAAGGGAAACCCAGAAAAGGGTTGGCGCATACAGCAGAGATCTGATTATGGAAAATTATTTCCGTCTGAAGGAAGAAGCAAAGGAGAACGGATATGGATAAGATAGCAGTATTGATTCCCTGTTATAATGAGGAAAAGACGATTGCCAAGGTGGTAGCAGATGCAAAGGCAGCACTGCCGGAGGCGGTGATCTATGTATACGATAATAATTCCACAGACAGAACGGTAGAACTGGCAAGGGAAGCAGGTGCAGTGATCCGGCATGAATATATGCAGGGAAAAGGCAATGTCATCCGCAGGATGTTCCGGGAAGTGGAAGCCCGCTGTTATATCATGGTGGACGGGGATGATACCTATCCCATGGAATTCGCACCGGAAATGGTAGACAAGGTATTACATCACAATGCAGATATGGTAGTCGGTGACAGACTTTCCTCCACTTATTTTTCAGAGAATAAGCGTCCTTTCCACAATATGGGAAATTCCCTGGTACGCGCCAGTATCAATCGGCTGTTTCAGTGTGATATCAAGGATATTATGACCGGATTCCGTGCATTCAGTTATGGCTTTGTCAAGACTTTCCCAATCCTGTCAAAGGGCTTTGAAATCGAAACAGAAATGACGATCCATGCTGTATATAATCAGCTGCAGATCGATAATGTGATCGTGGATTACAGGGACAGGCCAGAGGGCAGTGTATCCAAGCTGAATACCTATGCTGATGGATTTAGGGTTCTTGGGACCATTTTCAGGCTGTACCGGGATTATAAGCCCTTTGGCTTTTTCAGTCTGTTTGCACTTCTGTTGGCAGTAGTTTCGGTGTTGTTTTTTATACCGGTACTGGCAGAATATTTTGCTACAGGACTGGTACTGAAGTTCCCGACGCTGATCGTGTGTGGATTTGTCATGCTGGCTGCCATCCAGTCTTTCTTTGCGGGACTGATGTTATCCAACAGTGCGCAGAAGAACCGGAGAGACTTTGAATATCGTTATACTCTCGTCTGCGAAAAAGAACTGAGACAGAGAGAGGAGAAGTAAAGAGTGAAAAAAATAGCAGAAAAATGGTATCTTGTTCTGATCATCGGCTTTCTTGTTTTTGCAGCCCTTGTGTTTGGAATTTTCGGAAAGGGAAGTATTATTTCCGTGCATGACAACCTGGATCTGTTCGTGGCACAGTTCCAGATGCTGAAGAATACAGGAGCCTTTTGGAAGCATGGCGTAGAAGTGCCGTTTCTTGGGGGGATCAGCCGTGATGTACTGCCTTCCGAGTTTTCACTTTATTCTCTGTTGTATATGGTCCTGCCATCTTACTATGCGTATGTGGCAGGATATTTGCTGAAGATCGTGATCGGTACCTTTTCCATGGTACTCCTTGCCAGAGATCTGTTTAAGGATCAGTATGGAGAAAGTAAGCCGGTGATCTTTCTTGCTGGGTTTGCTTATGGGATCCTGAATGTTTTTCCGGCCTTTGGTATACCCTTCGCATCTGTTCCTCTGGTGGTTTATCTCCTGCGGAAAATATACAGAAGTCCGTCGGCAGGGTGGTATCTGCTGTTATTTCTTTATCCACTGTTATCCTATTTTTCTTATTTTGGCCTGTTTATCCTGGGATATCTGGCGATAGCCTTTGTTATTCTGTGGATCAGGGACCGAAAATTTCCGTTTCGGATGATCCTTTCCCTTATCGTACTTTCAGCGGGCTACATCCTGTTTGAGTACCGGCTGTTTGGAACCATGCTGTTTGGAAGTGAGGAAACGATCCGGTCTACCATGGAGGCGGGAAGCTTTACAGGTGGAGAAATCGTGAAAACCATGGTCGATGGATTCAGACAGGGAATGTTCCATGCGGAAAGCATACATACATATCTGGTGATGCCGGTCTGTCTTCTGTATTTCCTGTTTCTCAATGTGTCTTATATCCGGAAAGGAAATATGAAAGGGATCTTCCATGACGGTTACAATCTGCTGATGGTGCTTCTGGTGTTTAACAGCGTGGTATATGGCATTTACTATCTGGAGCCTTTCCGCAGCCTGATCGAAAAGATAGTGCCACCTCTGAAAGGCTGGCAGTTCAACAGGACGATCTTCTTTAACCCCTTTGTCTGGTATCTTGCATTTCTTGTTGTTCTTGTGAGATTGTATCAGGAAAAGAAAAAATGGCTGTGCGTTCTGACGGATCTGCTGGCAGTGGCAGCAGTACTGCTGATCGTATTTTCGGGAACGAGATATAATGATCTTTATCATACCTGTGTAGCGAAGGCATATGAGATTCTGAAAGGAAAGGAATCCAATGACTTAAGCTACGGGGAATTTTATTCGGAAGAGCTCTTTGCGAAAGCGAAGGAGGACATTGGTTATAATGGAGAGTGGTCGGCGGCTTATGGCTTCCACCCGGCGATTCTTGAATATAATGGAATTTCTACCCTGGATGGCTACCTTGGCTTTTATTCCCAGGACTATAAGGACAGGTTCCGGAAGGTGATCGCACCGGCTCTATCGCAGAATGCGGCATCTGCGGAGTATTTCGACACCTGGGGAGCCAGGGCATATCTGTATTCCCCAACGGAAAACTCTCTTGTGATGGCGGTTAGGGATTATCACGTGGAGGATGAGAGTCTTGCCATTGATGTGGATGCCTTTAAGGCACTTTCCGGAAGATATTTGTTCAGCCGGATCTGCATTTCCAATGCAGAGGAGGAAGGGTTTACACTGATCGGAACCTATACGGATGAGTCATCTCCGTATACACTGTATGTTTACCGGACAACGACTCTCTATCAGAGTAATAACTGGTCAGAGGTTCCTTTTGCAGAAAGGGATCTGACCTATGACAAAGATGTCATATATGAAACTGCGGATCATCTTGAGGAACTGGCCAAAGAAGCGGTCAGACAGGAAGAAAATCAGGAAACAGTAGTTCTTCAGGAAGAGAAAGCTCTTTCTCTGTATGAAAGTCTTCTGGATGGCTGTATCCGGGTGAGAACCTGTAATTCCCTGTCTCAGATCCGCTACGACATGGATGTGCGGGATGAAGAGAATGCCAGCCTGCAGGAACAGCAGTATGAGGATGCTGTGGATATTACGGACAGAGTTTATGCAGCTATGGCGCAGATATGTAATTCTCCTTACAAAGAAATTTTTTCTGAGGTATTTACTGAAAGTGAAATAAGCTCCCTTCAGGATTATGAAGAAATGACAGAGCAGGAAAAAGATTTGATCCTGAAGGAAAACAGCCTGCAGCAGGAATATAATGAAGCACTGCTGGATGATTATGATGCAGAGTATGAGGGAAAAACCTGGAGCTTTGCCATGCTGGAAACGGAGGAAGACAGCCTGGCAGTAGAGAAATATCAGGCGGTTCAGAGAGCACTGTATGAGGAGAAAAACAGTGTGATCGGGGAAATTTACTGTGAACTGGTATCTGTCAGGGATCAGCTTGCCAGGGAGTATGAATATGATAACTATGCTGAGTATGCCTATGGGGGCTTGTATCTGCGGGACTATGACACGGCAGACGCTAAAGCCCTGTTCAAACAGGTAAAAAAAGAAGTCATGCCATGGCTGATCGAAATAGAATCTCTTTACTATGAAATGGATGATTCCGCACTGGAGGAGCTGAATGACAGTCCGGCAGCGGAGAGGCTTTCGGCTGTGCAGAAATACATCGGGGAGTTGGATCCGGAGATGGGAGAAGCCTTTGATCATATGCTGACATATGATCTTTATGATATGGATGCGGGAGAAAACAAGGCACAGACTGGGTATACCATAGAACTTCCCTGGTACGGAGATGCTTTTATTTTCGATGCACCATATGGAACCTGTCAGGATTATGTGACGACTATTCATGAATTTGGGCACTACAACTACGCAGTCCATAAAAAGAGTAATCCATTATTTGTCGTGAATAATATGGATCTTTGTGAAATTCATTCCCAAGGACTGGAAATGCTCTTTTATGATTACGATCAGGATATGATCCAGGGTGAAGCTGGAAACATGTTCCGACTGCAGGATGTGGTGCAGCTTGCAGAGCAGACAGCTAATGCCTGTATGCTTGCTGAATTTGAGATCTGTGTGTATGAAAACCCGGATATGACAAGAGAAGAGATGAACAAGCTGTACTGTAATCTGACCAAAGAGTATGGAATGGCTGTAAATGATCAGGATATCCAGGAGCTGTATTCCTGGGTAGATATTCCCCATCTTTTTATGCAGCCCTGCTACTACCTTGGTTATGGTACATCGGCTTTCACAAGTCTTGATCTCTTTGCTCTGGCAGGAGAGGACAGGGAAGCAGCGGTTGATAAATATCTGGAGCTGACTGCTGTTTCTGCTGAAACACCTTACTGTGAAGCTGTGCAGAAGGTGGGACTACGGGATATCTTTGAAAAGGGAGTTCCCGGAGAAATCCTTAAGGAAGTAAATAACAGACTTAAGAAGGATTATGAACAGTAAAACTGAACAGAACAAAAAGAAGGTGTACCGGAGAACTGCTCTGGTACACCTTTTACTTTTGATTGGATCATTGGATCAGGAAGATCAGATCCTTTCGCCTCTTTTGTATTTGCCGACAACCTTTTGGATACGTTCATTAGGATCCAGAAGATCACTGATAGATGCATCGTGGTTCAGGGTGTCGATCAGGTAAGCGATGTATTTACTCATATCACAGTTGATATACCATTCTCTGGAGAGAAGCTCCGGTGTCTGGTAGATCAGGTTGGTGGTCAGGACTTTGTCAATGATACCGCTCTGATATGCCTTATCAAAGCGCTCCAGGCCATTTGTAAACAGACCGAAGGTAGTACAGATAAACACTTTTCTTGCACGTCGCTCTTTCAGGGCAGTAGCAACCTCGATCACGCTTTCTCCAGATGAGATCATATCATCAATAATGATCATATCCTTGCCTTCTACAGATGAGCCAAGAAATTCATGGGCAACGATGGGATTTCTGCCATCAACAATTCTTGTATAATCACGGCGCTTGTAGAACATACCCATATCAAGACCGAGTACGTTGGCCATGTAAATAGCACGTCCCATACCACCCTCATCGGGACTGATGACCATCATGTGGTCGGAGTCAAGCTGCAGATCGTCCACGTTGCGGAGCAGACCCTTGATAAACTGATAGGTAGGCTGTACTGTTTCGAAACCATGCAGAGGAATCGCATTCTGCACACGTGGATCATGTGCATCAAAGGTGATGATATTATCAACACCCATATGAACCAGCTCCTGCAGTGCCAGTGCACAGTCAAGGGATTCACGGGCTGTTCTCTTGTGCTGGCGGCTTTCGTAGAGGAAAGGCATGATCACAGTGATCCGTCTTGCCTTACCACCCACAGCGGCAATGATACGCTTCAGGTCCTGATAGTGATCATCCGGGGACATGTGGTTTTCGCGTCCACAGAGAGAATAGGTCAGGCTGTAATTGGCAACATCAACGAGAATATAAAGATCTGTACCACGGACAGATTCTAGGATCATACCCTTTGCTTCACCGGAACCAAAACGCGGTACCTTGGCCTTCAGAATGTAGGAATTGCGCTGATAACCTGAAAAGGCAAGGCTGTTTTTATGCTCGCTTTCACGGACAGTCCTCCATTCTACCAGATAATCATCTACCTTCTGACCGAGGGATTTGCAGCCCTCCAGGGGAATAATACCCAGAGATCCGACAGGTATGGTCTCAAGATTTCTTGTTTCTTCGCGTTGTGACATGGGAGTCCTCACTTTCTGTTCTGAAGTCTTTTTTTATACATCCGGATATCAGGTCCGGTTATCTTACAGATTTCGTAGTTGCTGGTGATTCTGGAAAAGATCCTGTCAGAATATCGGTTCCGGAAATCCTCCAGTGAAAGATTAGTGGATATAATAGTAGCTTTTTTACGCAGGTGTCTGTCATTGATCAGTGAAAAAAGCTCAGAGGCAATCAGGTTGTTGGTAAATTCTGTGCCAAGATCATCAATGATCAGCAGATCACTTTCGAACAGATCTCCATAGGAACTTCGGAGGTCATCACTGTTTCTATAGTCAAATTTATATTTGGACAGGGTATCGAAAAGTCCAGTAGCACTGAAGTAGATCACAGAATGACCACTTTCAATCAGCTCTTTGGCAATACAGCCTGAGAGAAAGGATTTGCCCGTACCAACTGTACCATAAAAAAAGAGATTGTGGTAGTCTGAATTAAAATTATTGATAAAGTTTCTGCAGGTGAGGACAGTATTTTTGAATCTTGTCAGATCCTCTCCCTGATAGTATTCATAGGACAGGGTAGAAAAATTCTCATTCTCCAGCATTTTGCGGATCCCGGACTGTTCGTACAGGAGATCGATCTGCGCCTGCAGAAAACAATGGCATTTCCTGCCATCGATATATCCGGTATCCTTACAGGCGGGACATTTATAGACCGGAGCAAGGTAATCAGTGGGAAGACCGGCATCTGTAAGGAGTGCATCCTGCTTCCTGCGCAGCCTTGCAAGCTCCGTTTTCAGATCCTCTATGGCATCTTTGTTCCCGAGAAGAAGCTGTTTTCCCTGTCTGACAGAAACAGAGGCGATCTCATTTCTGACTTCATTGTAGCCAGGGATGTGTTTCATGACGTAAGCTGTCCGCTCTTCGAGAAGATGGCGGCTGTTTGTCTGCCTGGCTTCATAGAGCTTCATAATGGTTTCATACTGGGAATTGGTAAGTGCCACGGGTACGCTCCTTTTAGTTACTTAAGATCTCTTTTTCCAGAGTATCAAAGTCATAATCAGTGTGCATGAACTGGTTGAACTGTCCGTTCCTGGGAGCGGTTTTGGCTGCCGGCTTCCGGGAATGGGCTTCATCCATGGTACGGATATCTGCCTTGTGCTTTACGTGGTTTTCATGCCAGCTTTTCAAAATACTGTCAGCATATTCGAAGCGGTGCCTGTCAGTAGCAAGGACAGTTCTTTCACAGGCTTCCATGATGATATCGGAAGTAAAGCCATACTCTCTGACCCATTTCATGGCATAATCAGCTTCTGCCTTGGTCGGGATAGAGGATTTGCCAAGAGCCTTCATGATATCATATACGTTCTTGTCGTATTTGGCAGCATATCTGGCGGCCTGTGCAGGAGTAGAAATACCCTCCTGTGCCCAGCTGATAGCCACCTTTTCTATGTAACGGAAATCCCTCTTGCCCTTTTCCACACAGTACTGGAACAGATAGTCGATCAGGTCAGCAGAGAAATGCAGCCTGTCTGAAAAGAAAAGGATGGTTTTCATTTCTTCGGCAGTCAGTAGTCTGCCGATATACTGTCCAGCAACGAAAATAATCTGGGAGGTTTCTTCGTTATTTTTAAATTCCTTCAGCTCGTCCAGAGAGTAGGAGGGCTTTGCAAAAGGATCAGCCGTTTCAGCAGCTGTCCGGACAGCGGGCTCTTCTGTGATACTTCTGCCTGCTATGTCCTTCTTCGAGACAGTAACAGGCATGCTGACAATTTTGGTCAGGGGAAGAACATCATTTTCACTGCGGCTGGTTACATCCAGCAGACGGATGCCGCACAGGGTTCTGTCCTCGTTATATTCCAGTGCGAGAAGATTATTCTTTTCCCAGTACTTCAGTGCCCGCATCACATCCTTTTCAGTGTGATTAAACTTGTCCGCAATATCGGACACGCTGGTAGCCTTATGCGCACTCATCATACGCAGAAGATATAAATAGATCTTAATCTGCGCATCATTAGCATCCTTCATATATTCATCAATAAATAAATTGGACACAATGGTGGTATCGGCATAGTTGTCCTGGTAAATAGTAAAACGACTCACGTTGATCCCTGCTCTCTGCTGTTTACATTTTCATTTCAAAGCAAAATGATTATAGCATATGAAAAAAGAAATGCAAACCTCAATTTTTCCGGAAAACCCAGTATTTACAAGGGTTTCTGGACTTTGTGGACAATGTGGATAATGTGGATAGTTTACCGGGGGAGAAGAAAAACTATTGTAAAAAACAGGTAAAATCTGCTCCCACCATAAAAATAAATATCCACATACAAAAGAGGCCTTTGCAGCTTCCTGAATGTGGATATCGTGGATAAAAAATTATTTCAGAAGATTTTCTCCGATTTTAACAACGTCTCCGGCTCCCATAGTTATCAACAGGTCACCCGGCTTACATTTTTCCAAAATAAATTTTTCGATAGAAGAAAAATCCGGGAAATAATAACAGGTTTTGCCAAGAGCCTCAAGCTCTTTCTGAAGTGTTTCAGAACTGATCCCGAGATTATCAGTTTCCCTGGCCGGATAAATATCCGCAAGGATCACATAATCGGCATGGGACAGAGCCTTTGCAAAATCCTTCATAAATGTCTTGGTACGCGAAAATGTATGTGGCTGGAATACACAGTACAGATCCTTGTGGGGATAATTTGCAGCAGCTTTCAAAGTCGCAGTAATTTCTGTGGGATGATGTGCATAATCATCTATTATAGTAATACCATTGATACGGCCCTTATACTCAAACCGTCTGTCAGTACCATGAAAATCGGACAGGGACGCTGCAGTAACAGATGGATCTACAGAAAGGAGGTCTGCGAGTGCGATTGCTGCAAGAGCATTCAGAATATTGTGTTCTCCGGGGACAGACAGGGTAAAATGTCCGTCAGGAGCTCCTTCCCTCAGTAAAGTAAAGGAGGCACAGCCCTTTTCGTCATAAGTGATATCGGTGGCACTGTAGGTAAAGGAAGGATCCATACCAAAGGTGATAATGGGACAGGCTACGTCCGCTGTGATCTCGGAAAGATCAGAAATACTGCCATTTATGATCAGTGCACCGTCCGAAGGAAGGAGCAGGGCAAAACGGTGGAATGAAGAACGGATATCTGCAAGATCCTTAAAGAAATCCAGATGGTCTGCTTCGATATTAAGGATCAGACCGATCTTTGGATAAAAACTCAGGAAGCTGTTGGTATATTCGCAGGCCTCTGTTACAAAGTACTCAGAATGACCGATCCTGATATTGCCGCCGATAGTCTTCAGGATACCGCCGATGGAAAGGGTTGGATCGAGCTCTGCATGGAGCAGGATCTCAGAAATCATGGAAGTGGTTGTGGTTTTGCCGTGGGTGCCGCTGATGGCAATAGGGAGCTTATAATTCTTCATCATTTGACCAAGGAGCTCTGCTCTTGTGAGAAGAGGAAGAGAAAGCGCTGCAGCTGCCTGCATTTCCGGATTATCCGGATGGATGGCGCTGGTATAAACAACAAGATCCAGGTCACCTGACAGATTTTCGCGCCGCTGGCCATAGTAGATATGGGCACCTCTTTTTTCGAGAAGCTCAGTCAGGGGAGAGGGGCGCATGTCAGAGCCGGATACGGTAAAGCCTTCATCTAACAGGATTTCTGCAAGACCGCTCATGCTGATGCCGCCGATTCCGATAAAATATATATGAATGGGGTGGTGAAAATCGATCTGATACATGGAAATAACCTCCAAAGATAATTATACTGATATTATAAACATCCTATACAAAAAAACCAATAGCATTTTGAACAAAATGTATGGTCTGCTTCTTTTACATAACACAAAATGTTGTAAACACGATTCGAAAGTGTAAATTTAAATAGTAGAGAATTGTAAGATATTTACATAAAAGCATGTAAAATGAGCAAAATTTTTGTAAAAAATATTCACATTCAAATGGTTATATGATATACTATTCGTAAACTTGATGATTGGAAACTGTAACGGTCTACCGATTATTAAGAACAAAATATTCACAAAAAATACTGGTAAGAGGTGACAACATGATTAAAAAGGAAATGATTGCCATGTTATTAGCGGGCGGTCAGGGAAGCAGACTTGGTGTGCTCACTTCAAAAGTGGCCAAACCTGCGGTATCTTTTGGGGGAAAGTACCGTATCATTGACTTCCCGCTCAGCAACTGTATTAACTCCGGTGTAGATACAGTGGGTGTGCTGACACAGTATCAGCCCCTCCGGCTGAATACGCATATTGGCATTGGTATTCCGTGGGATCTGGACAGGAATATTGGTGGAGTCAGTGTCCTGCCGCCTTATGAGAAGGTGACAAACAGTGAGTGGTATACAGGTACCGCAAATGCGATCTATCAGAACATTGATTACATGGAGAGCTTTAATCCCGATTATATCCTGATCCTGTCAGGAGATCATATTTATAAGATGGATTATGAAGTGATGCTGGATTTCCATAAGGAAAAGGGAGCAGAGTGTACCATTGCAGTCATGCCGGTTCCGATGGAAGAAGCGAAGCGCTTTGGTATTATGATCACAGATGAGGATAAGAAGATTACAGACTTTGAAGAGAAGCCTGCCAATCCGAGAAGCAACCTGGCATCCATGGGTATTTACATATTCAACTGGAAGACATTGAAGGAAGCCCTTCTTGCCAATGCAGACCAGCCGGGACTTGATTTTGGTAAGCATATCATTCCGTATTGCCACGGCAAGGGATCACCACTTTATGCTTTTGAATTTAATGGCTACTGGAAGGATGTAGGAACGCTGAATTCTTACTGGGAAGCCAATATGGAACTGATCGATATCGTTCCGGAATTTAATCTTTATGAAGAGTACTGGAAGATCTATACCAAGAGTGAGATTCTTCCTCCACAGTATTTCGCAGAGACCAGTCTGGTAGAGAGAAGTATTATCGGTGAGGGAAGTGAGATCAGCGGACAGGTTTACAACTCCGTGATTGGTTGTGGGGTAACCATTGGTAAGGATACGGTGGTAAGGGATTCCATTATTATGAACGGAACTGTGATCGGGGATGGCTGTGAACTGAACAAGGCCATCGTTGCAGAGAAGGCCATCATCGGAAACAATGTGAAGCTGGGTATCGGTGAAGAAGTGGAAAATGAAACAGATCCGCATATCTATAACCACAGCATTGCAACTGTTGGTGAAAAGAGCGTGATACCGGATGGCATCACTGTTGGTAAGAATACCTGTGTATTCGGAACCACTACTGCTGAGGATTATCCGGATAACTGCCTTGCAAGCGGTAAAACACTAATTATTAAGGCGGGTGATGAAAAGTGAGAGCGATCGGTATTATTTTAGCAGGTGGCAGCAGCTATCGTATGAAGGAACTTTCTACCAAAAGAGCAGTGTGCGCCATGCCTGTGGCAGGAAGCTATCGTAGCATTGATTTTGCACTGAGCAATATGACGAACTCCCATATCCAGAAGGTAGCTGTACTGACCCAGTACAATGCCAGAAGTCTGAATGAGCATCTCAGCTCTTCCAAGTGGTGGGATTTTGGCAGAAAGCAGGGGGGACTGTATGTGATGACTCCGTCTGTTACAGCAGAAAGCAATGCCTGGTACAGAGGAACAGCAGATGCTATTGCACAGAATCTTTCTTTCCTGAAGAACTGCCATGAGCCTTATGTGGTAATTGCTTCCGGTGACTGTGTCTACAAGCTGGATTACAATAAAGTGCTGGAGTATCACATTGCAAAGAAGGCAGATATTACAGTGGTATGCAAGGACATGCCGGCAAGTGAGAATGTAGATCGTTTTGGCATCCTGAAGATGAATGAGGAAAGCCGGATCGAGGAGTTTGAAGAGAAACCGGTAGTTGCCAAGTCCAATACGATTTCCTGTGGTATCTATGTTGTCAGAAGAAGGCAGCTGATCGAGATGCTGGAGAAATGTGCAGAAGAAGAAAGATATGATTTGGTTAAGGATATTCTGATCCGTTATAAGAACATGAAGCGGATCTATGGATACAAGATGCAGGAATACTGGAGCAATATTGCAAGTATTGATGATTATTTCAATACCAATATGGATTTCTTAAAACCGGAAATCCGGGATTATTTCTTCAGACAGTATCCGGATATCTATTCCAAGGTGGATGACCTTCCGCCTGCCAAATACAATGTAGGAGTCAGTGTGAAGAATAGTCTGGTTTCCAGCGGCTGTATCGTTAATGGTACTGTAGAGAATTCCGTAATCTTCAAAAAGGCTTATATCGGAAACAACTGTTATATCAAGAACTCTATTATTCTCAACGATGTGTACATTGGGGATAATACGCATATTGAAAACTGTATTGTAGAAAGCCACGGCACGATCAGAGCCAATTCCTATCATGCAGGGGAAGAGGGAAAGATCAAGGTTGTTATTGAACGCAGTGACAGGTATGTGATCTAAGCCACAGCAGCATTGATGCAGAATAAATAAACGAAACAGGGGAGAGGAATGCTATGCAGATTACAGATGTAAGGATCAGAAAGGTTGCGAAGGAGGGTAAGATGAAAGCGATCGTATCCATTACGATCGATGATGAATTCGTAATCCATGACATTAAAGTGATAGAGGGAGAAAAGGGCTGCTTCATTGCCATGCCGAGTAAGAAATCGACAGATGGAGAGTACCGGGATATCGCACATCCTATTAATTCCTCAACAAGAGAAAATATCCAGAAGATCATTCTGGATCGTTATGAACAGGCGCTGCAGGAACCGGACGAAGAGGCTTAGGCAGAGACCTGAAAAACCTGATACCAGTTACAATGAAAGCTGTCACTGCCTTTATGCGGTGGCAGCTTTTTTGTGCTATTTTGCCGGTGTGCTGGATGCTGGATGCCGGTGTGCTGGATGCTGGATGCCGGTTGCAAAAAGGGCAGAAGATATGTTATATTGAAGGCGGTACAGGGACATATGATAAATATGGCCTTGTTTTATCATGTATATGAGGTCGGGGTTAAAGACTCCTGACTTTGATGCCTGCGGATTGCTGCGCGCTTCGCAGGCTTCAGAAAGAAGAGGAAAAGAAAAATGTATCTCATCGCAGGACTGGGGAATCCAGGGACAAAATACGAAGGAATGCGGCATAATATTGGCTGGCAGGTTATTGATGAGCTGGCAGAGAAATATAATATAAGGGTATTGGAAAACAAGTTTAAAGGACTGACCGGAAAGGGCATGATCGGTTCTGAAAAGGTGCTTCTGTTAAAGCCACTGACCTATATGAACCTCAGTGGGGAAAGTATTGCAGAGGCAGTACGCTTCTACAAGATCGATGAGACTACAGAACTGATCGTCATTGCAGATGATATCAGTCTGGATGTAGGACAGATCAGGATCCGGAAGAAGGGCAGTGCAGGTGGACATAATGGACTGAAGAATATCATTGCACAGCTTGGACATGAAAACTTTGCCAGAATCAAAATGGGTGTCGGGGAAAAGCCTGCAGGCTATGATCTGGCGGATTATGTGCTTGGACATTTTTCGAAGGAAGAGGAAAAGATCATGGCAGATAGCAGAAAGACGGCAGTAAAAGCCATTGAAACGATCCTTGCAGAAGATATTGATAAGGCAATGAATCTGTATAACTCGAAGAAAAACCAGAAGGACTGAAAGGAACAGGAATCATATGAGGGCACTGACAGCTCCGTTATATGAGCTTTCGGAATTTGAAGAAATAAGGAAACTATTAAAAAAGCCGGGGAAATATGCAGCTCTGACAGGCTGTGTGGAGTCCCAGAAGCTTCATATGGCATATGGCCTTTCGGAAGGACTCCGGTGCAGGCTGATCGTGACCTTCAGCGACCAAAGGATGAAGGAGCTGCAGGAGGACTACCGCTTTTATGACAGAAATACGACCTGCTTTCCAGCCAGGGATGTGATCTTTTATCAGGCAGATATCCATGGAAATCAGCTTACCAAGGAGAGGATCCGGTGTTTCCGCAGGATGATGGAGGGAAGACCCTTTACTGTGGTGACGACCTTTGGGAGTCTTCTTGCACCGCAGATTCCACTTTCTGTTTTCAGGGATAATGTGATCACGGTAAGCTGTAATGGCTCTCTGGATGAAAAAAAGATGGTAGAGGAGCTCGTGAAGCTTGGCTATGAGAATGTCTATCAGGTGGAAGCACCGGGGCAGTTCAGCATTCGTGGCGGGATCATTGATATTTTCGATCTGACAGAGGAAAACCCGTACCGGATCGAGTTGTGGGGAGATGATGTGGAATCCATCCGCAGCTTTGATGTGCAGAGCCAGAGGTCTATTGAGAAGCTTTCTTCCATAACGATCTATCCGGCCTGTGAGCTGATCCTTACAGAGGAACAACTGAAAAAGGGCATGGAACGGATTGAGAAGGAAAGCAAAAAGTTCTCAGAAAAACTCCGGAAGGAATTTAAAACGGAAGAAGCCCACCGGGTGGAAGAGCAGATGAATACACTGAAGGAAGAGGTATTTGCTTATAAGAGCCTGGCCAATCTGGATGGATATGTCAGATATTTTTATGAGGATACGGTATCTTTCCTGAATTGTCTGGACGTGGAGAACAGTATTGTTTTTTTGGATGAACCGGCGAGGATCAGGGAGCATGCGTCAGCAGTAGAACTCGAATTCAGGGAGAGCATGAGCCACCGTCTGGAAAAGGGCTATATTCTTCCGGGACAGGCAGACTTCCTGTATTCCGTAGCTGAGGTAACAGCCAGGATGTCCGCATTCCGTCTGGCATCCCTGGCTGCACTTGACCTGAAGGGCGGACTGCTGAAGCCTGACTGGAAAGCAGATATTTCTGCCAAAAGTATCTCTTCCTATAATAACAGCTTTGAAGCACTGGTATCAGATCTGCAGAGATATAAGAAAAACGGTTATCGTGTGCTGCTGCTTTCCGGTTCCAGAACAAGGGCGAAACGACTTGCGGCTGATCTGTCAGAAGATGGACTGACGTCATTTTATACCGAGGACCCGGACAGGGAGATAAAGCCAGGAGAGATTATGACCTTCTATGGAAGAGTATTCCGGGGCTTTGAATATCCGCTGCTGAAGTTTGCGGTCATTTCTGAGAGTGATATCTTTGGTGCTGAAAAGAAGAAAAAAAAGAAGAAAAAGCAGTATGAAGGAAGGAAGATCAACGACTTTTCCGAACTGTCTGTCGGAGATTATGTTGTCCATGAAAATCATGGGCTTGGTATTTATCAGGGTATTGAAAAGGTAGAGGTGGAAAAGGTGGTCAAGGACTATATCAAGATCTCCTACAGGGATGGCGGTATCCTGTATGTTCTCGCGACAGGTCTTGATGTGATCCAGAAATATGCCTCTGCAGATGCAAAGGTGCCAAAGCTCAATAAGCTTGGGACGGCAGAGTGGGTTAAGGTAAAGAATAAGACAAAGGCGGCAGTTAACGAGGTGGCAAAGGATCTGGTGGAGCTGTATGCCATCAGACAGCAGAGTGAAGGCTATTCCTATGGAAAGGATACTGTCTGGCAGCGGGAATTCGAGGAGCTGTTCCCTTATGAGGAAACTGAGGATCAGCTTTCTGCCATTGAAGCCACCAAGAAGGACATGGAAAGCAAAAAGATCATGGATCGTCTGATCTGTGGTGATGTGGGCTACGGGAAGACAGAAATTGCCATCCGGGCAGCGTTTAAGGCTATTCAGGAGGGAAAACAGGTCGTATATCTGGTGCCGACTACGATCCTTGCCCAGCAGCATTACAATACCTTTGTACAGCGTATGAAGGACTTTCCGGTGCGGGTCGATCTGCTTTCCAGATTCCGGAGCAGCAGTGAGCAGAAGAAAACAATAGAGGATCTCCGGAAGGGACTGGTGGATATCGTGATCGGCACCCACAGAGTACTGTCTTCTGATGTGGTATTCAAGGATCTTGGACTTCTGATCGTAGATGAGGAGCAGCGCTTTGGGGTCGGGCACAAGGAGAAGATCAAGAAGATGAAGGAACAGGTGGATGTGCTGACGTTGACGGCGACACCGATTCCGAGAACCCTCCATATGAGTCTGATCGGAATCCGGGATATGAGCGTCCTGGAGGAGGCTCCGAATGACAGACTGCCAATTCAGACCTATGTTATGGAATATAACGAAGAAATGGTGAGGGAAGCCATCGTCAGGGAGCTTTCCCGGAACGGACAGGTTTATTATGTATATAACAGAGTCAATAACATTGCAGATGTTGCAGCACAGATCCAGAGTCTTGTACCGGAGGCTGATGTAGCCTTTGCCCATGGGCAGATGCAGGAACGGGAGCTGGAAAAGATCATGTATGATTTCATCAATGGAGATATTGACGTACTGGTATCCACAACGATCATTGAAACCGGACTGGATATCCCCAATGTCAACACCATGATCATCCATGATTCGGATAATATGGGACTGTCCCAGCTTTACCAGCTCAGGGGAAGAGTCGGCAGGAGCAGCCGGACGGCTTATGCCTTTCTGATGTATAAAAGAGATAAGATGCTGAAGGAGATCGCCGAAAAACGTCTTGCGGCGATCAAGGAATTTACCGAGCTTGGAAGTGGCTTCAAGATTGCCATGAGGGATCTTGAGATCAGAGGTGCCGGCAATCTGCTTGGGGTGAAGCAGTCCGGGCATATGCAGGCGGTCGGCTATGACCTGTATTGCAAGATGCTGAATGAGGCGGTGAAAACGCTTAAAGGGGATAGTGTGGTGGAGGATTTCAATACCACAGTAGACCTGGATGTGGATGCTTATATTCCTCCGTCCTATATCCTTAACGAAGTACAGAAACTGGATATTTATAAAAGGATTGCCGGGATTGAGAGCCAGAGTGAGTGCGATGATATGAAGGAAGAACTGTTGGATCGTTTCGGGGAGATCCCGGTACCGGTGCACAATCTGCTGCGTATCGCTCTGATCAGGTCTCAGGCACACAGACTGTACATTACCGAGCTGAAAGGAAAGAACGGTGAAATAAAGCTTCTGATCAAGGCGGATGCCAGGATCCATGCGGAGCGGATCCCGGAGCTTCTTGGAAAGGTGGAAAAGCTTTCCTTCAATATCAAGCTGACAACCTTTGTGTATCATTATCAGAGATCTGGTGTGGCAGAGAAGGATGCCAGATCCCTGCTGCAGGAAACAGAAGAGCTTCTTAACATCATGGAAGAGGTTCTTCTGTGACAGAGATCCTGCAGGATAAATATATGGAATAATTTGAAATGTGCGCTTTTGTGGCGCACATTTTGTCTTTTACACAAATCTTACATAATCCTTACCTCTCTATGATATTTTCTTATACTTTCTCATGCTAATATACAAAGCACAGACAAGGAAAGCACAGAGCTTTTGAAATGTCTGCAGATGAATAACAATAAGAGGAGAAATGAAAAAATGAAAATGAAGAAGATTCTTGCACTGACATGTGCAGCAGCAATGGTGTTTGGTCTTGCGGCCTGCGGAAGCGCAGCGGCTGATACAACAGCAGCTGATACAACCGGAGCAGCAACAGAAGAAACAGCAGATCTTTCCGGAACTATTTCCATGGCAGGATCCACATCTATGGAGAAGCTTGCCAATGCAGTAGCAGAGAGCTTTATGGCAAAGTATCCTGGCGTTACTGTAACAGCCGAGTTCACAGGATCTTCCGCAGGTATTGAAGCAGTAACTGCAGGAAGCGTTGATATCGGTAATTCCTCCAGAGCATTAAAGGATGAAGAGAAGGAAGCCGGCGCTGTAGAAAATATCGTAGCAATTGATGGTATTGCAGTAGTAACAGATCCTGCAAACACTGTTTCAGGTCTGACAAAGGATCAGCTGATCAGCGTTTATAAGGGGGAGGTTAAGAACTGGAGTGAACTTGGCGGTGAAGATGCACCTATTGTAGTGATCGGACGTGAAGCGGGATCCGGTACAAGAGGAGCCTTTGAAGAGCTTCTTGAGCTGGAAGATGCCTGCGTTTATGCAAGTGAGCTGGACAGCACAGGCGCAGTGATCGCTAAGGTGGCAGCTACTCCTGGAGCAATCGGATATGTATCACTGGATGCACTTGATGATACAGTAAAAGATCATATTTATAATCTTCAGATTGACGGACTTGATAAGTTAAGCACACAGCTGAATGACGATTATGAGAAATACTGTAAGGAGTTATCTTCTTCTGTTGATAAAATTGAAGAGACGTTTACTTCTTTATCTGGAACAATCAGTTCAGAGGGTGCAAGAATTGATAGTACGATTACTACAATCTTGGGACATTATGGTGTCAAACCAAGCGATCTTGGACTGACAGATAGCAAGGTCACAGGCTACGCACAAGGTGGATTAGTTAAATCTGTGCATAAGAACGGAGATGATGGTCTCGCTTCTCTCGCAGTAGGTGAGGAAGTTGCTACTGTCGATGTTGTTAATCTGGCAAACAAAGTAAGACAAGATAAGGTATTAAATGCCTTAGCAAATGGACATACACTGAACGGAATGACTATGGATGGAATTGGAACAACGGAAATTGCAATTAACTTTGGTGAAGCTATTGGAAATCTTAATATTCCTAACGGAGTATCTGATGAAGAATTACAAAGAATCATTAAAGAATCATATAAGTATACTTCTCAGCAAGTTGCTCGTGATGTTGCAAAAACACTTGGTCGCAAACGTCCAGTTTAAACCTTATATAATAAGGAAGAAATAGGTTGAGCAGTGCGTAGAAATACGCACTCCTGCCTGTTATTTTTTGTGCAAAAATTTATACAGAAAGGAGATACATATATGTTGTCATTTGAATATAATGGACAATCTACAAAAACAATCTTAGATACGCCACTGATGGTCGTGCAGTTTGATGTGACAAATGACATCACAGGATTTTCACGAGAGATTGTTAAAGGTGAAAAAACAATGTTACGTCAGGAGACAAATCATTATGGTGCAATGTATTCTGATGAGAGCACATATGAATTTTACCTCGTAAAAGAAAACGGACATGGGTTCACAAATTCAGAGCAGAGAAAAATCAATAAGTGGCTGACTTCTCCTACTCTTGTAAAACCATTGACAGGAATTGCAGATGATAAAGAAACTGTAATTTACAAGGGGATCTTCCAGAACATCGGATGGAAAATGATCACATGCAAACTTGGTCAGCTTGATGCGGTTCAATGCAGTTTCGTTTGTGACACCCCATTTATATGGAAACACTATGAGATTTCTGGCGAAGTTGCAACAAGTAATAAATTCTCAACAAACATTTTTGTAGATAGTGACGATACGGAGTATGAGATTTATCCAAAGGTAACGATC
>ERZ826242.1443-NODE-1443-length-25790-cov-9.793861_pt1 | contig 25790 bp, 24 predicted proteins | sample MGYA00519871_ERZ826242 | MGnify/ENA primary metagenome ERZ826242 (study PRJEB31778, sample SAMEA3449226) | human gut metagenome | biome: human gut; feature: human-associated habitat; material: faeces | place: United Kingdom | collected 2010/2012 ...
ACATTATCGAGCATTTTGGCAACGCAGATGCCGTGCCGCAGCCGTCGGAGCGGTGATTAAGCCGCAAGGCGGGAATTGTGCGGTGTTGCCTAAGGTTTTATAAAAAGCGGGGGGATCAATTCCATGTAAAAGTTGCCATGCCGTAAATATAAATGAACGCAATGGCGGCGGGCACCACAAAGCGGAAGATCGGCTTCATCCAGGGCTGCACTTTTAAGCCTTTGCCGGTGTTGGCCTCCTGAACAAAAGCGTCCCACCCCCAACCGAAAGAGTTGCAGCAGAACAGCGCCAATACCAGTGAACCCAGCGGCAAAATGTTATTGGAAACAATGAAATCCCACAGATCCAGCCAGGCCGTGCCCGCGGCAAACGGCTGGAAATGCAGTACACTGTAGCCCAGCGCGGTGGTCAGCGCCAACAGAAAGATGCCCACGCCACACAGCAAAGCGCCCTTGGGGCGGCTTAACCCGGTCAGCTCCCGCACCATGGCAAGGATGTTTTCGCACACGCCCAACACGGTGGAAAGTGCGGCAAACACCATGAACAAAAAGAATAGCGTGCCCCACCAGCGGCCCCCGGCCATGTTGTTGAACACGGTAGCCATGGTATCAAACAGCAGGCTGGGCCCGGCGTTCACTTCCAGCCCATAGGTAAAGCAGGCGGGGAACATGATGATGCCGGCCAGCACCGCAACCAAAGTATCCAGCACAATAATGTGGACGGATTCCCCCATCAGGGAGTGTTCTTTTTCAATGTAGCTGCCAAAAATCGCCATGCCGCCCATGCCAACGGAAAGGGTAAAGAACGCCTGGTTCATGGCGCCCACCACAACGCTGCCATCGATCTTTCCAAAATCCGGCACCAGGTAAAATTTCAAGCCTTCTGCCGCGCCCGGCAGGGGCAGGCTGTGCACCGCCAGCACCAGCATCAGCACCAACAGGGCCAGCATCATATATTTGGTAATGCGCTCCAGCCCGCCCTGCAGGTTAAAGCTTAAAATGGCAAATGCTACCACAACGGTCACCAGCAAAAACACCACATTCACCGTGGGGTTCGTAATCATCTGGGTAAATCCGAAATCTGCGTTTTGGCCGGTAAGGAACTTGATGAAATAATAGATGATCCACCCGGTCACCACGGTGTAAAATGCCATCAGGGCAATGTTGCCAATCAGGCTGGCAATGCCGAAAATGCCCCACTTGCAGCCGGGCTTTTCCAACTTCTGGTACATGCGGATAGGGCTGGCCTGCGCTGCACGCCCAACGGAAAATTCCATCGTCATGGCGGGCAGACCCAGCACGACCAGACAAATAATGTACAGCAGCATAAAACTGCCGCCACCGTTCTGGCCGCACATCCAGGGGAATTTCCACACATTGCCGCAGCCAATGGCGCAGCCGGCTGACAGCATGATGAAGCCAAGCCGGCTTCCGAGCCGTTCACGATTCTGCATAAACTTATATTGTTTTCTCCCATTTTTATTTGTGCTGCCGCGCGGGAAAAGGCAGCGGCCCGCACGGCAGCATAGATAACCGCTACCATATTAAATCCATATTAGCTTACCACACTGCCATGCCAACTGCAAGCGATTTAAAGTTGTAAACCGACAAAATACAAAAACGTGCCCCGCGGCCATCCGTTCTTTGCCCAAAGTCGATGCCGCGCAGGTGCCCATTGTTGCCATGACGGCCAACGCCTTTGCCAAGGATGTGCAGCCGGCCAAAACCACCGGTATGAACGAGCATGCCGCCAAGCCGCTGGATATGAAACGCTTGTGTGAGATTTTGCACCGGCGGCTGTAAGGACGCCTAGGAAGGCCGAAAAAATTCGGCAGAACATACAAACAGCACCTTGCGCTTTTGGATGCAATGTGCTACAATGAGTCAGAAACTGAATATAAAACAGCAGGTGCCTTTCATTGTTTGCCGGACGGCTGAGCCTTCCGGCGCTCTGGAAAGGGTAAAAGGGAAGCGGGTGCAAATCCCGCACGATCTCGTCACTGTGATAAGGGAGCCTGCCGCCAGGGTGCATTTGCACCGGTCACTGGGTTTTGACCCGGGAAGGCGGCGGCAGGCGTTGAGCTTTCAGCCAGGAAACCTGCCTGCTGCCGGGTACGGGGGCGTACCGCCCCAGATCACGAGGAATTGGTTGTACCGCAAAGCACCTGCTTAAAATACGGGGTCTTTTGTGTTGCCATTCTGCACGCAAAAGACCTCGTTTTTTACGGGGTCAATTTCCGTGTGCCCTGCTGTTCTCTCCCGTACTGTCTCCCAGCTTTAAACAAGGAAAGGAAGCAAGAACACATGAGAAGGATCACCTACAAGAAAGCTGCCGCCGTCGCCATGGCCGCAGCACTGTCCGCCGCCCTGCTGGTCGGCTGCGGCAGCACCGCCGCGAGCACTGACAGCGCTGCCGCGAGCACCGTCGCCGACGAAAGCACTGCAGAAGATGCAGAAAAGACCGCAGACGGGGGAGATGCAGACGAAGTGGCCGCTAAGAACTGCGCCGATTTGATCGACGCCATCTACGTGCAGGAGCGCAGCGCCGACACCGATGCCCAGTGCGAGGCCGCCAAGGCTGCCTGGGATGCCCTGACCGACACCCAGAAGGAGCTGGTCGAGGGTGAGAACGCAGACCCCGACTACTTTGGCCGCGACACCGGCGACGCCAGCAAGGACGACCCGCGCAATGCCGACGACATCGGCGAGAATGAGCTGCTGGTCGTCAGCTTCGGCACCTCCTTCAACGGCAGCCGCGCCGCTGACATCAAGGGCATCGAGGATGCCCTGCAGGCCGCCTACCCGGATTGGAGCGTCCGCCGCGCCTTCACCGCGCAGATCATCATCAACCACGTTCAGGCCCGCGACGGTGAGAAGATCGACAACATGGACCAGGCGCTTGAGCGTGCCGTTGCCAACGGCGTCAAGAATCTGGTTGTCCAGCCTACGCACCTGATGCACGGCGCCGAGTATGACGAGATGTGCGAGGCGGTTGAGCAGTACAGGGACAAGTTCGACAGCGTTGCCATTGCCGAACCCCTGCTGGGCGAGGTCGGCGAAGATGCCGCCGCCATCAACGACGACAAGGAGGCCGTAGCCGCCGCCATCACCGCCGAGGCCGTCAAGACCGCCGGGTATGACGACGCCGCTGCCGCTGCTGCGGACGGTACCGCCTTTGTCTTTATGGGCCACGGCACGTCCCACACCGCCAAGGTCAGCTACAGCCAGATGCAGACCGCGATGCAGACGCTGGGCTATGACAACGTCTTTATCGGCACCGTTGAGGGTGAGCCTGAGGACACCGCCTGCGACGCCGTTATCGAGAAGGTCAAGGAGGCCGGTTACACCAAGGTCATCCTGCGCCCGCTGATGGTCGTCGCCGGTGACCACGCCAACAACGACATGGCCGGTGCCGAGGACGATTCCTGGCTGAGCCAGTTCAACGCCGCCGACTGCTTTGAGAGCGTCGACACCCAGATCGCAGGTCTGGGCGAGATCGGCGACATCCAGCAGCTCTACGTTGACCATGCCGGGGCCGCCATCGATTCCCTGAACGGCTGAGAAAGACCTATTCTGCCCGGAGGGTAAGCTCCGGGCAGTTTTTTGGTTTTTGGGAAGGCACGGCAGGGGCCGGGCATGCCCGGCCTGCGTCCGATGTGATGCCCTGCCACGCCGTAGGGGCGGATTCCATATCCGCCCGCGCTGCCTCCCGCTAATGCCTGATAAATATGTATAGATTAATGAGGTAAGGAAAGCATGAAAAAGCTCCAACTCGCATCCATGACTCTCGCTGCCCTGCTGCTGGCGGGCTGCGGTGCGTCCGCAGCGTCCACCGCCGAGAGCACGTCCGAGGCGGTCTCCACGGAAGAAACCGCCCCTGCCGCCACCGCGGCCCCGGCGGAGACCCAGGCCCCCGCTGCCGCGCTGCCGGACGGCGTATACACCGCTAAGTTCAACACCGACAGCAGTATGTTCCACGCCAACGAAGCCGTGGACGGCATGGGCACGCTGACGGTGGAAAACGGCACGATGACCTTCCACGTCAGTCTGCAGTCCCAGAAGATCGTCAACCTGTATCCGGGCATGGCCGCCGACGCCCCCGCCCACGAGAGCGACTGGCTGCAGCCTACCGTTGACACGGTGACCTACTCCGACGGCACCAGCGACGAAGTATACGGCTTCGACATCCCCGTTGCGGCTGTCGATGCCGATTTCCAGCTGGCTATCCTCGGCACCAAGGGCACCTGGTATGACCATACGGTCAGCGTCTCCGATGCCGAGCCTGCGGCAGAGGATGCGGCTGCGGCAGCCGTCGAGATCCCCACCGATGGCAGCTACACCTGCGCTGTGACGCTGGAGGGCGGCAGCGGACGCGCCACCGTCGAAAGCCCCGCCGCGCTGACCGTGGCCGACGGCATTATGACCGCGACCATCGTCTGGAGCAGCCCGAACTATGACTATATGCTCGTCGATGGCGAAAAGTACCTGCCCGTCAACACCGACGGCAACTCGACGTTTGAGATCCCCGTTGCCGCGCTGGATACCGCGCTGGCCGTCACGGCGGACACCGTCGCCATGAGCACCCCGCACGAGATCGACTATACCCTGACCTTTGACAGCGCGACGCTGGCCGCCGCCGAATGAGGCGCGCGGCAGCTTTTGCCCTGCCCGCTCTGCTGCTGGCAGGGTGCGCGGCTGCATCCCAGGCTCCCGCGCAAACGGACGCATTGACGATAGAAAACCGCTATCCGCTGGAATATGCGACGCAGTTCACGGTGGATGTGTGCGCGGGCGGCTATGACCTCATCACGATTGACGGCAGCCGCTATCTCGTCGTGCCGGAGGGGGCCGCTGCGCCCGCCGATCTGGACGCAGACATCACCGTTTTGCAGCAGCCTATCCAAAATATCTACCTTGTGTCGTCGTCCGCGATGGATCCCATCATCAGCATTGGCGGGCTGGGGGCTGTGGCGCTGTCCGGCACGCAGGCCGAAAACTGGTACCTCGACGCGGCCCGCACCGCCATGGAGCAGGGCGAGATCGCCTACGCGGGCAAGTACAGCGCGCCCGATTACGAGACGATCCTGTCCGCCGACTGCGGCCTTGCCATCGAGAACACAATGATCTACCACACGCCCGAGGTGAAGGAGCAGCTCGAAAAATTCGGCGTGCCGGTCCTCGTCGAGCGCTCGAGCTACGAGAGTGACCCGCTGGCCCGGATGGAATGGGTCAAGCTGTACGGCATCCTGCTGGGCAGAACCGAGGAGGCCGAGCGCATTTTTGACGACGCTGTGCAGCGCATTGCACCGCTGCTGGACGAGGAACCCACCGGCAAGACTGCGGCGTTCTTCTCCATCACCTCAAACAATCTCGCCACGGTGCGCAAGGGCGGCGATTACGTCGCCAAGATGATCGGGCTGGCGGGCGGCAGCTACGTCTTTGCCGATCTGACGGACAGCGGCAACAATCTGGCGACTGTCAATATCTCGCTCGAGGATTTCTACGCCGGGGCGCGTGACGCCGATGTGCTGCTCTACAACAGCACGATTGAGGGCGAGCTGCGCACAATGGATGAGCTGCTCGCCAAATGTCCGATGCTGGCGGACTTCAAGGCCGTGCAAAGCGGTAGCGTCTGGTGTACGTCGCAGAGCCTTTTCCAGCAGAGCATGGAGCTGCCGGAGCTGATCCTGGATATGAACAAGGTGTTCACCGAGGATGACCCAGACGACAGTGAATTGACATTTTTGAAGAAACTGCACTGAAAATTTAACGAGGCGGCAAAAACAGGCGCACAAAACCGTGGCGCATCCGTAGGGGCGGATTCCATATCCGCCCGCACCATTGCCGCCCGCCGCAAAGGGAACCACGCATGCACACCTCCAAACGCATGACAATTGCATATCTCGCCATGGCGGCGGCCCTGCTGGCGCTGTTTGCGCTCAACCTGTTCTGGGGCAGCGTTGCGCTCTCCCCGGCGGACATCGCCGCGGCCCTGCTGGGCCGCCGCACAAACGCGCTGGCGGCCAACATCCTGCTGCAGCTGCGCCTGCCGCGCGCCGTCATGGTCGTGCTGCTGGGGGCGGCGCTCTCGGTGGCCGGGTATCTGCTGCAAACGTTTTTTGCCAACCCGATTGCCGGGCCGTTCGTCATGGGCATTTCCAGCGGGGCCAAGCTGGCCGTGGCGCTGACGATGGTCGTCTTTTTGAACCGCGGTCTGCTCACCGGCTCACTGACGCTGATTCTGGCGGCGTTTGCAGGGGCCATGGCGGCCATGCTGTTTGTGCTGGCCGTGGCGCGCCGCGTGCAACAGATGAGCATTTTGGTTATCTGCGGCGTCATGATCGGCTACATCTGCTCGGCCGTCACCGATATTGTCGTCGCCTTCGCGCAGGATTCCAACATCGTCAACCTGCACAACTGGTCGATGGGCAGCTTCTCCGGCATGACCTGGGGCAATGTCGCCACGGCGGCGGCCATCGTTCTGCCCTGCCTGGCCGCCGCGTTTTTGCTCTCCAAGCCGATGGCCGCCTACCAGCTGGGCGAAAGCTACGCCGCCAGCGTCGGCGTGCCGGTGCGGGCGTTTTCCGTGGTGCTTGTGCTGCTGTCAAGCCTGCTGGCGGCCTGCGTCACGGCATTTGCCGGACCAATCTCCTTCGTCGGAATTGCGGTGCCGCATCTGGTAAAACATACGCTGGGCAGTGCAAAACCGCTGCGGGTGCTGCCGGGCTGCGCACTGGGCGGCGCGGCATTCTGCCTGCTGTGCGACCTGATCGCCCGCAGCCTGTTTGCACCCACCGAGCTGTCCATCAGCTCGGTCACAGCGGTGTTCGGTGCGCCGGTGGTCATCTGGCTGCTTGTGCGCCGCCACAGCGGGGAGGGCACGGTATGAGCTGTTGTGAAACGCAAAATCTCGCCGTCGGCTACGGTGCGCCGCTGCTGCGGGACATTGCCCTGCACGCCGAGCGCGGCAAAATTCTGGCGCTCATCGGTCCGAACGGTGCGGGCAAATCCACCCTTTTAAAAACGCTGGCCGGGCAGCTGGCGGCGCAGGGCGGCGCAGTGCTGCTGGACGGGCAAGACCTGACGGCCTACACCCCCATCGCCCGGGCGCGCAAGCTGGCGCTGATGCTGCCCCACACGGCCCGCACCGAGCTGACGTCCTGCTTTGAGGTCGCCGCCGCCGGGCGCTACCCCTACACAGGGCGGCTGGGCATTTTGTCCGACACCGACAGGCAGCATGTGCATGACGCTCTGTGCCTTGTCCGGGCGGAGGAGCTGGAGGACCGCGATTTTGCCAGGATCAGCGACGGACAGCGCCAGCGCGTGCTGCTGGCCCGCGCGGTCTGCCAGCAGCCGGAGATTTTGCTTCTGGACGAGCCAACGTCGTTTTTGGACGTAAAGGGCAAGGCAGAGCTCATGGACATCCTGCAAGTGCTGGCGCATGAGAAGAATGTGGCCGTCATCGTGACGCTGCATGAGCTGGAGCTGGCCCAAAGGCTGGCCGACGCCGTTGTCTGCGTTGCGCCGTCAGGCGTGTCCGCTGTGCTGGCACCGCAGGACGCCTTTGCACAGGACAATATCTGTGCGCTGTTTGGACTGAGCACCGACCAATACGCGGTGCTGTTTGCCGGGAACGGCGCAAAGCCGAAGCCCCAATTTGAGCACTACATCCGCAGCGGGCAGCGTTTACTGCGCTGCGGCTACACCACCGGCACCTGCGCGGCGCTGGGGGCGGCGGGCGCGGCGCGGCTGCTGCTGACCGGCCACGCGCCGGAAAGCGTTGGTCTGCGCACGCCCAAGGGTATCGTCGTGGAGGTCGCACCGCAGTTCTGCCGCCTGACGGCAGACGGGGCCGCGTGCGCCATCGTCAAGGACGGCGGCGACGACATCGACGCCACGACGGGTCTGCCGGTCATTGCCGCGGTCACACTGCTGCCCGGCGCGCCGCGCACCGTTACGATTGACGGCGGGGCGGGGGTGGGCCGTGTGACAAAGCCCGGCCTTGACCAGCCCGTCGGCGCTGCGGCCATCAACCGTGTGCCGCGGCAGATGATAACCGAGGCGCTTTTGCGGGAGGCGGACGCCGTCGGCTACGGCGGCGGGTTCGCGGTGGTCATCTCCATCGAAGGCGGCGAGGCTGCGGCCAAGCGCACCTTCAACCCGCATCTGGGGGTCGAGGGCGGCCTGTCGGTGCTGGGCACCAGCGGCATTGTGGAACCGATGAGCCAGCAGGCGCTTCTGGATACGCTGCAAATCGAAATCCACCAGGCAGCGTTGAAAAGCCGCCGCCTGATTTTAGCCCCCGGCAACTACGGGCTGGACTACCTGGCCACCAACTACCCCGCGCTGCAAGAGATCCCTGTCGTAAAAATCTCAAATTTTATCGGCGAGGCGCTGGATATGGCAGCGGCGGAGCACTTCGCGGAGGTGCTGCTCGTCGGGCATGTGGGCAAGCTCGTCAAGCTGGCGGGCGGCATCATGAACACCCACTCCCGCTGTGCCGACTGCCGCACTGAGCTGTTCTGCGCCCATGCGGCGCTCTGCGGCGCGGACGCGGCGACCTGCCGCGCCCTGATGGACGCCGCCACGACAGACGCCTGTCTGGACATTCTGGACGCCGTGCAGCTGCGGGAGCCGGTCATGGCCAGCCTGCTCACAGCGATCCAGCTGCATCTGGACCGCCGCGCGGCGGGGGCGTTCAAGGTCGGCGCGGTGCTGTTCTCAAACCGGAACGGCCCGCTGGGTCAGACAAAAACTGCCGATACACTGTTGAAATTGTGGAAGGAAGCCTGACATGGTACATTTTGTGGGGGCCGGTCCCGGCGCACCGGACCTGATTACCCGGCGCGGCGCGGCCCTGCTGCAAACGGCGGACTGCATCATCTACGCGGGCAGCCTGGTCAACCCGGCGCTGCTGGGGCTGGCGGGGCCGGACTGCACCATCTATAACAGCGCCGAGATGACGCTGGAGCAGGTGCTTGCCGTCATGAAAGAAAACGAAGCAGCGCACAAAACCACCGTGCGCCTGCACACGGGCGACCCCTGCCTGTACGGCGCAATCCGGGAACAGATGGACGCGCTGGACGCCATGGGCATCGCCTACGACGATACGCCCGGCGTGTCGAGCTTCTGCGGTGCGGCGGCGGCGCTGAACGCCGAGTACACGCTGCCCGGCGTCAGCCAGACCGTCATCATCACCCGCATGGAGGGCCGTACCCCTGTGCCCGAAGGTGAGCGGCTGGCCGCGCTGGCCGCCCACGGGGCGACGATGGTCATTTTCCTCTCCATCGGCCTGATCGACCGGGTGCAGGACGCGCTTCTGCAGGGCGCGTACACCGCCGCGACCCCTGCCGCCGTTGTCTACAAGGCGACGTGGCCGGAACAGAAAATTGTACATTGCACCGTCGGAACGCTGGCCGAAAGCACCCGCACGGCGGGCATCACCAAGACGGCGCTCATCGTCGTCGGGGACTTTTTGGCCGCACAGTATGACCGCAGCAAGCTGTATGACCCGTCGTTCACAACGGAGTTCCGAAGGGGGACGGACCGATGACCTGCGCGTACATTGCGTTCACGGCGCGGGGACTGGCGCTGGCGCAGCAGCTGGCGGCAGCCTGCCCCGGCAGCGTGGCCCGCGGCGGTGCGGACGGCGTCCGCCTGACCGATTGGACCGCTGCGCAGTTTGCACAAAGCGACGCACTGATTTTTGTAGGTGCTGCCGGGATCGCGGTGCGAGCCATCGCGCCCCACTGCCGCAGCAAGGCTGCAGACCCCGCCGTCGTTGTGCTGGATGAGGGTGGGCAGTTCGCCATTCCGCTGCTGTCGGGGCATCTGGGCGGCGCAAACGAGCTGGCGCAGCGGCTGGCGGCGGTCTGCCATGCCGTGCCGGTCATCACGACGGCCACCGACGGACGCGGCGTTTTTGCCGTGGACGAGTGGGCCAAGCGCCAGAACTGCGCCGTGGCCGAGCCGGAGCGCATCCGCTACGTGAGCGGGGCACTGCTGGCCGGGCGGAGCGTTTGCTATGCCGCTGACTGGGTTGTTTCCGGCACGCCGCCCGCGGGTGTGGAGCCTGCCGCCGCCGCTGATCGCGCAGATTTTGCGCTGACGCTGACCCCGACGGGTGAGGCGCTGCACCTGATTCCCCGCATTGCGGTGTTGGGTGTCGGCTGCAAGCGCGGCACGACGGCGGAAAAGTTGGAAACAGCCTTTGCGGCCTTCTGCGCGGAGCACCATTTTGCCCCGCAGGGCATTGTCCGCGCAGCCAGCATTGACTTGAAAAAGGATGAGCCGGGTCTGGCGGCGTTCTGCCTAGCGCACGGCTGGGAGATGGACTTTTATACCGCGGCTGCCCTGCGTACGGCGAAAGGCCGCTTTACGTCCTCCGGCTTTGTGCAGAGCATCACGGGCGTGGACAATGTCTGTGAGCGTGCGGCGGTGCTGGCTGCAGACGGGGTGCTGTTTATCCCGAAGTGGGCGCGGGACGGCGTGACCCTTGCCGTGGCGCTGGCCCCCTTTGCCCCGGATTGGAGATGGAAAAATGATGAACCGTAGTCTTGTGTATGTGGTGGGCCTCGGCCCGGGCGGTGCGCAGTATTTGACCGCCCAGGCGCAGACTGCCCTGCAGGCCGCCGATGTGCTGTGCGGCTACACGGTCTACATCGACCTTGTGCGCCCGCTTTACCCGGATAAAGAGGTCTACGCTACCGGCATGACGCGGGAGCTTGACCGCTGCCGTTGGGCGCTGGAAACGGCAAAGGGCGGCAAGACGGTGGCGCTCGTCTGCTCCGGTGACGCCGGGGTCTACGGCATGGCCAGCCCGCTGTTGGAGCTGGCGGAGCACTGCCCGGAGGTGGAGGTCGAGATTGTGCCCGGCCTGACCGCCGCTTTGAGCGGGGCCGCGGTGCTGGGTGCGCCGTTGGCACATGATTTTTGCGTGATTTCGCTGTCGGACCGGCTGACGCCGTGGGCCGTCATTGAAAAACGGCTGGCCTGCGCCGCGGCGGGGGATTTCTGTCTGGCGCTCTACAACCCGTCGTCCAGGGGCCGCGCCGACTACCTGCAAAAGGCCGTTCGCATTCTGCGGGACAACGGCAAGGGCCCGGACACGGTCTGCGGGCTGGTGCGCTGCATTGGCCGTGATGGCCAGACCGCGCGGCTGTTGACGCTGGCCGAGCTGGAGGATACTGCCGTGGATATGTTCACAACGGTCTTTGTCGGCAACGCTGCAACGCAGATTTTACAGGACAGAATGGTTACGCCAAGGGGGTATCGCGGCGTATGAATGTGGTGGTTTTCAGCGGTACAACGGAGGGGCGCAGCTTCTCCCGCGCACTGGCGGCGCTCGGTGCGGCGGTCACGGTCTGTGTGGCGACAGAGCTGGGGGCCGAGGAACAGGGCTGCACCGACGGCATCACGGTGCGCACCGGGCGGCTGGACGCCGAAGGAATGACGGCGCTGCTGCGCGGTGCGGCACTCTGCGTTGACGCGACCCACCCGTATGCCGCCGAGGCAACGCGCAATATCCGTGCGGCGGCAGCGGCGGCGGGAGTTGAATATCACCGTCTGCTGCGCCCCGCCAGCCCCCTGCCCGCGGGCAGTGTGGTGCTGGCTGATGCCGCCCGGGCCGCCGCGTATCTGGCAGACAGACCGGGGCGCGTCCTGCTGGCGACGGGTGCCAAGGAGCTGCCCGCCTTCGCAGCGCTCGACCCGGCGCGGCTCTACCCGCGCGTTCTGCCGACGCTGGCAGGTATCGCAGCATGCGAGGCAGCGGGCGTTCCGCACCGCAATATCCTTGCGATGCAGGGGCCTTTTACGAAAGAATTAAATGCGGCGCTGCTGCACCAGTTCCATATCGACTATATGGTCACGAAGGACGGCGGCGCGGCGGGCGGCTTTGCCGAAAAGGCCGAGGCCGCCGCCCGATGCGGCGTGCAGCTCATTGTGCTGCGCCGCCCGGACGACGAGGGCGAGACCGCTGAAACAATTTTACAGCGATGCAGGGAGCTTTTATGAAGATCACATTGGTGGGCATGGGCAGCGGAGCGCCCGGCAGCCTGACAGCGGCGGGGCAGGAGGCACTGCGCGGAGCGGAGCTGATCATCGGCGCGCGCCGCCTGCTGGAAAACCTGCCCGAGGGCTGCACGGCAAACCGCGCGGCCCTTTATAAAACGGACGAAATTTGCGCATTGCTGCGGCAGGCGGATTGCGCGGAGGCCGCGGTGGTTTTCAGCGGCGACACGGGCTTTTACTCCGGCGCGGCGGCGCTGGCCCGCGCATTGGACGCCGCGGGTCTGCCGTACACGGTGCTGCCCGGCGTATCCAGCGTGCAATTATTGGCCGCGGCGCTGGGCCGTCCGTGGCAGGACTGGCGGCTCGTCTCCGCCCACGGCTGTGCCTGTGACCCGGTGGCCGCCTGCCGCGCGGGCGGGACGACCTTTTTCCTGACCGGCGGCAGCGAGACCCCCGCGACGCTCTGCCAACAGCTGACGGATGCCGGGCTGGGCGACGCTGCGGCCACGGTGGGGGAGAACCTCGGCACGCCGTCTCAGCGGCTTGTGACCGGCACGGCGCAGGAATTGGCCGCACAGCGCTTTGCGCCGCTCAGTGTCCTTCTTGTGGAAAATGTGCCCGCGCCCCTGCGCCGCACGCCCGGCCTGCCCGATGCAGCGTTCATCCGCGGCAAAACGCCGATGACCAAGCAGGAGGTCCGCGCTGCCGCGCTGGCCAAGCTGGCTGTGCGCCCCACAGATACCCTCTGGGATGTGGGCGCGGGCACCGGCAGCGTCAGTGTGGAGCTGGCGCTGGCCGCCCCTGCGGGCCGGGTCTGCGCCGTGGAGTGCGACGCGGAAGCTTGTGACCTTATCCGTCAGAACCGCGCAAAATTTGCGGTGCAAAATCTGCACCTTACCGAGGGCCTTGCCCCCGCCGCACTGGCAGACTGGCCCACTCCGGACGCTGTTTTTATCGGCGGCAGCAAGGGCAGTCTGCGGGCTGTCGTCGATGCCGCGCTGGCCGCGAACCCCGATGCACGGCTCTGTATCAGCGCCATTGCGCTGGAAACCTTACAGGAGGCCGTTGCGGCCCTGACGGCCCACGGCCTGACCGCCCAGGTCACACAAATCGCAGTCAGCCGCAGCCGGGCGGCGGGCAGCCTGCACCTGCTCATGGCGAGCAACCCGGTTTTCTTGATCGCGAGGGAGTAAAAATGCTGCAATTGGTTCTGGCTGCACCCCGCTCCGGCAGCGGAAAAACAACGGCTGCCTGTGCTTTGTTGGCGGCGCTGACTGCCCGCGGGCTGACCCCCTGCGCGTTCAAGTCGGGGCCGGACTACATCGACCCGATGTTCCACCGCGCGGTGCTGGGCGTCGAAAGCCACAATCTCGACCTGTTTTTCTCTGCACCGCAGACCGCCCGCGCACTCTACGCCCGGCACGCGGCGGGGCACGGCGCGGCAGTCGTCGAGGGGGCCATGGGCTACTACGACGGCCTTGGCGGCGTGACCGACACGGCCAGCGCGTGGCAGCTGGCCGATACGCTGGACCTGCCCGCACTGCTCGTTGTGCGGCCCAAGGGGGCAAGCCTGACGCTGGCGGCGGAGCTGCGCGGGCTGACGGCGTTCCGCACACCGCACCATATTGCGGGAATTTTGCTCAATGATTGTACGCAAAGATTGTGCGCTCTGCTGAAGCCGATGCTCGAAAAAGAGACCGGTCTGCCCGTGGTCGGTTGCCTGCCGCCGCTGCCCGAGGCCGCGATAGAAAGCCGCCACCTCGGTCTGAAAACCGCCGCCGAGATCGACGATCTGCAGCGCAAGATACAGCTCTTATCCGATGCCGCGCAGCAAACCATCGACTGGCCGCTGCTGCACACCCTGTTTGACCGCCCCGCGCCCGCCGCTGTGCCGTGCACGGTGCCCCCGCCGCGGGTGCGCCTTGCCGTGGCAAGGGATGCCGCGTTCTGCTTTACCTACGCCGAAACGCTGGAGGCACTGCGGGAAAACGGCGCGGAGCTGTGCTTTTTCAGCCCGCTGGCCGACACGGCTCTGCCGGATAACATCGGCGGGCTTTACCTGCCGGGCGGTTACCCCGAGCTGTACGCCGCCCGGCTGGCCGCGAACGCCCCCCTGCGCGCCGCCGTAAAAAGCGCCGTGCAGGGCGGCCTGCCCACCGTGGCCGAGTGCGGCGGCTTTTTGTACCTGGGCCGGACATTACAGGACGCCGACGGCACGCCACACCCGATGGCGGGCGTGCTGCCCGGGCAGGGCTTCAAGGTCGGGCGGCTTGTGCGGTTCGGCTACGCCCGCCTGACCGCCCGCGCCGACAGTATGCTGTTCCACGCGGGGGAGACTCTTCCCGTCCACGAGTTCCACCACTGGGACTCCACCGAAAACGGCGATGCGTTCACCGCTGCCAAGGCAAACGGGCGGCGGTGGGCGTGCGGCTTTGCCAATGCACGTCTCTACGCGGGTTTTCCGCATCTCTACTGGGCAGGTACGCCGCTGCCGAAGCGCTTTGCGGCTGCAGCCGAACATTATATAAAGGAAACATCATGACCGAAAACGAACTGAAAAACCTGCTTGCAGCCGTTACCCCGCCGGACGAGGCCGCCCGCGCCGCAGCCCACGCCCACTGGGCTGCGCTGGCAAAGCCTTTGGGCGGACTGGGTCGGCTGGAAGCCATGGTCGAGGACGCCGCCGCGCTGACCGGCGACCCCGTGCCGGACGTCAGCCGCCGCGCGGTGCTGGTGCTCTGCGCGGACAACGGCGTTGTGGCGCAGGGCGTCAGCCAGACCGATGCCTACGTGACCCGCGCCGTGCTCGAAAACCTGACCGCCCGCCGCACCAGCGTCTGCCGTATGGCCGCTGCGGCCCACTGCGACGTCGTGCCCGTCGATATGGGCATTGCGGGCGCACCCGTGCCCGGCGCGGCGGACTGCCGCATTGCTGCGGGCACGGCTGACTTTACCACCGGCCCGGCTATGACCCGCGCACAGGCCGTGCAGGCCATCGCCGCGGGCATCGCGCTGGTGCGCACGCAGAAGCAAAGCGGCGCACAGCTGCTGGCGACGGGGGAGATGGGCATCGGCAACACAACGACGTCCAGCGCCGTGGCCAGCGTGCTGCTGGGCCGCCCTGTGGCCGAGATGACCGGGCGCGGCGCGGGACTTTCCGACGCCGGACTGCAGCGCAAAATAGATGCGATAGAACGCGGCATTGCCCGCAACCACCCCGACGCCGCGGACCCGCTGGGGGTGCTGGCGGCGCTGGGCGGCTTTGATATTGCCGGGCTGTGCGGCGTGTTTCTCGGCGGTGCGCTCGAAAGGCTGCCCATCGTGATGGACGGATTCATCAGCGGCGTGGCGGCGCTGTGCGCGGTGCGGCTCTGCCCCGCGGCGGAAAAGGCCGTTTTCGCCAGCCATGTGTCCAGCGAGCCAGCCGCACATATTGTGCTGGACGCGCTGTGCAAAAAACCGCTTATCACCGCAGAGCTGCATCTGGGTGAGGGCACGGGCGCGGTGGCCAGCCTGCCGCTGTGGGATATGGCGCTGGCCGTCTACAACGGCTGCTACTCGTTTGCGGAGGGCGGCATCACGCCGTACACCCCGCAGTGCTGACGCTGGTCATCGGCGGCGCGGCCAGCGGCAAAAGCGCCTATGCGGAGTCGCTCTGCCTGCGCGCACCGCTGCCGCGCACCTATCTGGCGACGATGCAGGTATGGGACGCCGAGTGCGCCGCCCGCGTGGCGAAGCACCGCGCCATGCGGGCCGAAAAGCAGTTCACCACGGTAGAGTGCCCGCTGCACTTGGATCGCTTGACCCTGCCCCGGCGCGGCACCGTGCTGCTGGAGGACCTGGGCAACCTGGCTGCCAATGAGCTGTATGACCCCGACGGTGCAGGGACGGAAACTGCGGCGGCGATCCTGCGGGGCATTGACAAGATGCTGCTGCAATGTGATAATCTGATTGTGGTTTCCAACGAGGTGTTCAGCGGTGGGGCAGACTATGCGGGCGATACGGACCGCTATCTGCGCACACTGGCCGCCGTCAACAACGCTGCGGCGGCGCGGGCAGACCGCGTGGTGCGCGTTGTCTGCGGCACCCCCGTCTATTACAAAGGAAGTGAAGGTCCGTGACAGCTTTACAGACGATTGCGGTGGCGTTCGCCATGTTCTCGGCCCTGCCGATGCCGCAGTTCGATTGGAACGAAAAAAATATGCGGTACGCGCTCTGCGCCTTCCCGCTGGTGGGGGTGGTGTGCGGCGTACTGTGGTGCGTCTGCGGGGTGTTGCCGCTGCCTGCGGCGGCCCGCGCGGCGGGGTTCTGCCTTGTGCCGGTCTGGGTCACGGGCGGCATCCATCTGGACGGCTACGTCGACACCTGCGACGCACTTTCAAGCTACGGCGATACCGCGAAGAAGCTGGAAATTTTAAAGGACCCCCACTGCGGCGCGTTCGCGGTCATTCGGCTGTGCAGCTACTTTGCGGCGTATTTTGCGCTGTGCAGCTGTGTGGCGTTCACCCCGCGGGTCGGCGTGCTCTGGACGCTGGCGTTGGTGGGGGAGCGGGCGCTGTCCGGGCTGGCCGTGGCGGCGTTCCCGCTGGCGAAAAACACCGGCCTTGCCCACACCTTTGCCACGGCGGCGGACCGCGTCCGCGTGCGGCAGGTGCTGGCCGTGCTCTGCGCCATGCTGGCCGTGGGGCTGACTGCACTGGGCGGCTGGGCGCTGGTGCTGGCCGCAGGCTGCGTTTTTGCGCGGTACTACGTTGTTGCCAAAAACCAGTTTGGCGGTGTGACCGGTGATCTGGCCGGGTGGTTCCTGCAAAAATGCGAGATCTGGATGCTGGCGGCGCTGGCCGCCTGCCAATGGCTGGGGGTGCTGTAAATGGTGTTTGTGACAGGGCCGCTCTGCAGCGGCAAGCGCACCTTTGCGCAAAAGCTCGGCGGGCGGCAGGTGTACGACGTGCAGGATTTGGCCGCCGACGCCGCCGATTTGAACCGGCTGGCCGACGAGCTGGCAGATTATGATGTTGTGACCGCGGCGGAGGTCGGCGGCGGCGTTGTGCCGATTGACCCCGCCGCGCGTGCCGCGAGGGAGGCGGCGGGCCGTCTGGCCTGTCTGCTGGCCGCGCGGGCGGACTGCGTTGTGCAGATGTTTTGCGGTCTGCCGACGATTTTGAAAGGAGAACTTCCGAAATGCTGATTTATTTACTGCGCCACGGCCTGACCGAGTACAACGCCCAGAAGCGCTATCAGGGTCAGCGGGACATCCCGCTCTCGCCCGAGGGGCTGGCCCAGCTGCGCCGGGCTGATATTGACCCGAAGGTTGTCTATATTTCCACGCTGCAGCGTACAAGGCAGACGGCGGAGGTGCTGTTCCCGGACGCGGAGCTCGTGCCCGTGGACGGGCTGAAGGAGATGTGCTTCGGCAGCTTTGAAGGCCGCAATTATATTGAGATGGAGCACGACCCCGACTATCAGGCGTGGGTCGCCGCCAACTGCGAGAGCAGCTGCCCCGACGGTGAGCGCAAGGATGATTTCAGTGACCGCGTATGCCGCACGTTTGCGGCGCTGGTGGACAAGGCGCTGGCCGACGGCGAGGAAATGCTGGTGATCCTGGCCCACGGCGGCACCCAGATGGCCGCGCTGGAGCGCTACGGCGTGCCGCGCCGCAGCTATTACCGGTGGTGCGGCCCCAACGCGGGCGGCTATGTGCTGGACGCCCGCGACTGGGCGGCGCGGCATGAGCTGCGTTTGGTCAAGACCGTGCAGTACACGAAGGAGAGCACATGCTGATTTTTTGGGCGGTGCTGGGCGGCTTTTTGCTGGACGCTCTGTTTGGCGACCCGGCGTGGCTGCCGCATCCGGTGGTGCTCATGGGCCGGTGCATCTCGGCGCTGGAAAAGCACCTGCGCACCGCACTGCCCAAAACGCCGCGGGGCGAGCTGGCCGGCGGGGCCGCGGTGGCCGCGGTGCTGCCGTTGGGCACGCTGGCCGTTACCGGGCTTGCCTGCTGGGCCGCGGCAAGGCTCCATCCGGCGCTGGGGCTGGCGCTGCAAATGCTCTGGTGCGGCCAGGCGCTGGCAGCCAAGGGTCTTGCACAGGAGAGCCGCAATGTGTACAAGGAACTGGCAAAGGGCGACCTGCCCGCGGCCCGCAGAGCCGTGGCCCGCATCGTGGGCCGTGACACGCAAAACCTGACCGCTGCGGGCGTGACCAGAGCCGCCGTGGAGACCGTGGCCGAGAACGCCAGCGACGGCGTCATTGCGCCGCTTTTGTATATGCTCCTTGGCGGGGCACCGCTGGCGCTGACCTACAAGGCCATCAACACGATGGACAGCATGCTCGGCTACAAAAACGAAAAATATCTTTATTTCGGGCGCTGTGCCGCCAAATTGGACGATGCCGCCAACTGGCTGCCCAGCCGCCTGGCCGCGCTGCTCTGGGTGGCTGCGGCAGCGCTGACGGGCAACAGCGCCCGCGGGGCGTGGCGCATCTGGCGGCGGGACCGCCGCCGCCACGCCAGCCCCAACAGCGCCCAGACCGAGAGCGCCTGCGCCGGGGCACTGGGCGTGCAGCTGGCGGGCCCGGCCTATTACTTTGGCGAATATTACGATAAGCCGACAATTGGCGACCCGCTGCGGGAGATCGAGCCGCGGGACATCCTGCGTGCCAACCGCATGATGTACGCCGAGAGCCTGCTGGCCCTTGTGCTGGGGCTGGCCGTGCGGCTGATGCTTGTCTTGTGAGGGAATGCGGAATGGAACTGGTACACGGCGGCGACTGGGCGGGCTATCGGGCCGAGTTTGGCCGGGACGCGCTGGATTTTTCGGCCAACGTCAGCCCGCTGGGGCTGCCCGCGGGCGTGGCAGCGGCCATCACAGCGGCACTGCCCATGGCGGATCGCTACCCGGACCCGCTCTGCCGGGCACTGCGCACTAAGCTGGCCGCGGCAGAGGGTGTGGATCCTGCGCAAATTTTGTGCGGCAACGGTGCGGCGGACCTGATCTACCGCCTGGCACTGGCCCTGCGCCCGCGGCGCGCATTGCTGCCCGCGCCGACCTTTGCCGAGTACGCTGCTGCGCTGGAAACGGTGGATTGTGACGTACAGCGGTTTCTTTTGCGGGAGGAAAACGACTTTGCCGTGACGGACGGCTTTGTAGACGCCATCGACGACAGCACCGATGCAGTGTTCCTCTGCCAGCCCAACAACCCCACCGGGCAGGTCACGCCGCTCGTTATGGTGCAAAAGTTGCTGCGCCGCTGTGCCGACTGCGGCGCGGTGCTGGTCGTGGATGAGTGCTTCCTTGACTTCCTCGCCGCGCGGGATGCCCTGACAGCTAAGACAGTTTTGCGCGATGCACCGAACCTTATAATCTTAAAGGCATTCACCAAGCTCTACGCCATGGCCGGGGTGCGGCTGGGGTATGCGCTGTGCAGTGACGCGGCGCTGCTGGACAAAATGCGCGCGGCGGGCCAGCCGTGGGCTGTGTCCGGCCTGGCACAGGCCGCAGGGCTGGCCGCACTGGAGGAGACCGCCTATGCCGACAGCGTGCGCACACTTATTGCCGACCAGCGCCCAAGGCTGGCCGCGGGACTGCGGGCACTGGGGCTGCGGGTCGTGGACGGACAGGCCAACTACCTGCTGTTCCGCGCACCGGCGGACTTTGGGGCAAAGCTGCGCCGTCACGGTGCGGTGGTGCGCGGCTGCGGCAACTACCCGGGGCTGGACGAGACGTGGTACCGCACCGCTGTGCGCACCCAAAAAGAAAACGAACAACTGTTGAAAATTATGCGGGAGGTGCTGGCATGAGCCGGGCAGGGTGCATCATGGTGCAGGGCACGATGAGCGGCGCGGGCAAAAGCCTGCTGTGCGCGGCGCTCTGCCGCATTTTTGCGCAGGACGGCTACAAAACCGCGCCGTTCAAAAGCCAGAACATGGCGCTGAACAGCTTTGTGACCCGGGACGGCCTCGAAATGGGCCGCGCGCAGGTCGTGCAGGCGCAGGCCGCGGGCGTCGAGCCCGATGTGCGGATGAACCCGATCCTGCTCAAGCCGAGCAGCGATGTGGGCAGCCAGGTCATCGTGAACGGCGAGGTCCGCGGCGACATGCCCGCAAAGGAATATTTCCGCCGCAAAAAGTCGCTGATTCCCGATATTCTGCGTGCCTACGACAGCCTTGCCGATGAATTTGACGTCATCGTCATCGAGGGCGCGGGCAGTCCCGCCGAGATCAACCTGAAGGCAGACGACATTGTCAATATGGGGCTGGCAAAGCTCGTGGACGCGCCGGTTCTGCTGGCGGGCGACATTGACCGCGGCGGCGTCTTTGCACAGCTGTACGGCACGGTGGCGCTGCTGGAGCCGGACGAGCGCGCGCGTATATGCGGGCTTATCATCAATAAATTTCGCGGCGACGTAGAAATTTTGCGCCCCGGGCTGGCGATGCTGGAGGAAAAAACACAGCTGCCGGTGCTGGGCGTCGTGCCGTACCTGCGGGTGGACATCGAGGACGAGGACTCGCTTGCGCCGCGGCTGCAAAGCAAAAGCGCGGTCAAGCCGCTGGACGCAGCTGTTTTGAGATTGCCGCATATTTCCAATTTTACCGATTTTATGCCGCTGGAACAGCACCCGCTTTTGGGTGTGCGGTACGTGCAGTCCGTGCGGGAGCTGGGCGCGCCGGATCTGGTCATTCTGCCCGGCACCAAAAACACGGTGAACGACCTGTTGTGGCTGCGCCAGTCCGGGCTGGAGGCCGCTGTGCTCAAGCTGGCAGCAGGCGGCACGCCGGTGCTGGGCGTCTGCGGCGGCTATCAGCTGCTGGGCGAGACGCTCGACGACAGTCAGGGCACCGAGAGCGGCCATCCGCAGACGCTGCGCGGGCTGGGCCTGCTGCCGACGCGGACGGTCTTTACCGCCGAAAAGCGCCGCGCACAGGTCACGGCCACGGCTGCCGCGCCCTTTGCCGGGGCTGCGCTGACCGGATATGAAATTCACACGGGCCGCACCGCGGTGAACGGCGCACCGTTCTGCCGCTATGCCGACGGCACACCGGAGGGCTGCGTGCAAAACGCCGTGTTCGGCACCTACCTGCACGGCCTGTTTGACAGCGGCGAATTGACGGAGCAGCTGGCCGCGTACCTCTGCCGCCGCAAGGGAATCGCGCCGGAGACCGCCGCGCCGCTTGCGATGGCCGACTACCGCACACAGCAGCTGGACCTGCTGGCCGACGGCGTGCGCAGTGCGCTGGACATGGACGCCGTCTACGCGGCCATGGGTCTGCACAACCCCAGAGGAGGGAAAAAATGACACCGCAGCATCATCTGCCCGCTGATATTGAGTGCACGAGCATGGGCATTATCACGGCGGAGCTGGCCGCGCGCGGGCTTGCGGTTCCGCCCGAGAACGCCGCCGTGGTCAAGCGCGTTATTCACACGACAGCGGATTTTGACTACGCCGAGAACCTGCGCTTCACACCCGGCGCGGCGGCGGCAGGCGTCGCGGCCATGCGTTCCGGGGCAGTGGTTATCACCGACACCAACATGGCGCTGGCGGGCATCACAAAGCCCGGTCTGGCCAAATTGGGCGGGCAGGCACTCTGCTTTATGGCCGACCCCGCTGTCGCCGCTGCTGCGAAGGCGGCGGGCTCGACCCGGGCCGCCGCCGCCATGCACAGGGCCGCGCGGGAGTACCCCGGCGCGGTACTGGCCGTCGGCAACGCCCCCACGGCGCTGCTGACGATTGCGGACGAGATCGAAAGCGGTCTGCGCCCCGCGCTGGTCATCGCCGTGCCCGTCGGCTTTGTGAACGTGGTGGAAAGCAAGGAGCGGCTGTTTGCGGTTTGCACGCAGTACGGCGTGCCCGCCATCGCCGCCATGGGCCGCAAGGGCGGCAGCAACGTGGCTGCCGCCATCTGCAACGCGCTGGTGTATTCCGCCGCCGAGATGCTCGACCCTGCGGCAAGAGGATGGCAGTAATACACTTTCTACCCCCGGTGTTTCCCTACAACCGAAAATTTTGGCGCGGAGGAGGCGTTTTGCCTCCTCCGCTTTTTGTTTCCCTATAAAATCCGTCAGCGTTTCTCCGGCTTCCTGCCTGAATTTTGCAGAAAGGTGCGGGCGGGTATAGTTGGACACGGGAATGGTACTTTAGTATCCTGCTGCTGCGGGTCTTTTTGTTTGTAAAGAGTTTGCACTTTGTAAAATAGAATTACGAAAATATCAGGTCAGGGCCCAAGCGCCCATCAGAATGGCCAGAAACACTACATTGGAAATAGTAAACATCGCAAAATAGTGCCCTTTTTCAGCAGGTACTTCATTTGCAATCTGTCGATAAGAAATTAGGCTTGCCATGGATGCAATCAATGTGCCAAGGCCACCAAGGTTTGTGCCAATAATCAGCGCACGGAAATTATCTGTAAATCCAGATAGAAGGATGGCAGCAGGCACATTACTGGTCACTTGAGAGGCCAGAACTGATACGAAAACCTCATGGCCGGCCAGAATATTCTGCAACCATCCAGAGAACGCTCCAATCCGACCTAAGTTCCCGATGAAAATGAACAGTGCTACAAAGGTAAGAATCAGAGAATAGTCTACGCGGCCAAGAGTGGGGCGGTCGGCAAAGAAGGCGCACACCAAGATGGCGGCGAATGCAACACCGTATGGGAGAACACGCAATACAACCAATAAACAGGCGACAAACAGAATACCGTACAACGCAATGAGTTTCTTGTCTGGTTCTGAGTTTACCGCAGAATGAGTTACAACAATGTCGGAACCTTTACGGCATAGCCATACTGCCCATATAGCAATAAGCACTAATGATATGATGGAATAGGGGAGCATCAGCAGAACAAAAGAGCTCATATCCATCCCGCTCTTGCCATACAAATACAGGTTTTGGGGATTGCCCAGTGGTGTAAGCATACTGCCAAGGTTGGCAGCTATCGTCTGCATACAGACGATAGGGAGGAGCAGTTTGCTGCGAACAGATGCGTTCAAACTATTCAGAACGACAAACGTAAATGGCACGAATGTCAGCAGCGATACATCGTTTGTTATCAGCATACTGCTGAAGAAGCACAGGCCAACGAGAACAACTGTTAGCTGCAAGGTGGTGCGGGTATGAGATAGGAGGGCATGGCCGAGTCTATCAAATACGCCTTGCCCTCTCAGTCCGGCCATAACTGTCATCAGCGAAAACAGGATTGCAAGAGTACGGAAATCGATATATCCGAGGTATTCTGCGTCCGGGGGGACAAAGAAAGCGGAAATGATCGCCAAACAAGTGGCAATGCTCAGGACGGGTTCTTTCTGAAAAATGTGCTTACTCATCATAAATAAGATTCTCTTTCCGATCATTCGTTATCTCTTCCGGACGGCAAAACCAAAAGCTGTACCGCAAATACCACCGACAATGTGCATAAAGTTAGCTACATTATCTTGTATAAAGAGGATACTGTAAATCTGCTGGCTTAAGTACAGCACGCCAACCAAGATGAAGGTGATAGGGATACCTCCATTCTTACTGCCGGCCAAACTGGAGAGCATGATGAGCATGAATACGATACCGGATGCACCAAGCAATGCAGAAGTGGGGAACAGCACACACTGCAATATGCCGGATACCAGCGCGGTCATAAGGATACCGCTTAGAAGTGTTCGACTTCCGTATCGTTCTTCCAAAGGTGGAGCGACAACAAGGAAGAGAAGCATATTGTTTATAAAGTGATCCCAACCGCCGTGGCCAAGAACATGACCGAACAACCGGATATAGAATAGCGGATCCGTCATCGACGAGCGATACACACTAAACAGGTGCGAGGTTGTCCAGTTGTTTGTTAAATAGCCCAATACCAGAGAGGCGAGGGACAAAAAGAAAAAGGTCAGTGTGACGGGGGCATTGTATTGGAGCCGGATGCTGCTGCGTTTCATAGAAGTTCCTCCATCCTTATTGGATATTATTAGTATAGCACATTAGAGCGAAATATGTTGCAGAATAGAAAATAATCTGGGAGAGTAAAAGAGAAAGTAAATAAAACCATTTAAAGGCGATTGGATATTTCACAGGCAAGATATGCAGCAGCGGCCAAATCGCAGTCAGCAAGGGCTGCCCCAGCAGGGGGATAATTTGTGTGCGTTCCTTTTATAATACCGGAAGATGAGAAAAACGGCGGTTCAATTAGATAAATATTTTTACCTAATAATATTGACATTCGAAACGAACGTGGTATAATGACCTCATTGACAATTACGTCAAATTGTTTAGTTAAATTATGTGAGGTACGTAATATGAGCTTTGAAGAAGTAAAAGAAGTATTTGTTGACACCCTGAACTGCGATGCTGATAAGGTCACAATAGATGCCAGCCTGACCGACGACCTGCAGGCGGACAGCCTGGATGCGGTAGAGCTGAACATGGCGTTTGAGGACAAGTTCGGCGTTACGATTGCCGACGAGGACCTGGGGACGCTCAAAACCGTGGGCGACATCTTCAACTATCTGGCTGCGCGGGCAGCCTAAAGGGTATTGCAGGATGAGTGCCATTGAAAAGCTGTTCCCGACCAGCCCGCAGGAACGCAGCTTTCAGATGAAAGTCCGCCGCGATGCCGGCACGGCTGCGCCCAACTGGGTGCCGCCGCAATTTGTCGAGTGCAAAAAATGCGGCCGCCGTGCCACGCGGCAGGTTTGGGTCAAGAGCCAGTATGTCTGCCCCAACTGCGGGGTGCATTTGGCAATCGGCGCCTATTATCGGCTCAGCACGGTTCTGGACCACGGAACTTTTAAAGAGCTGAACCCGGACATTGCGCCCAACGATGTGCTGCATTTTCCCGATTATCAGGAAAAGCTGGCCGCTGCTTCGGTCAAGACCGGCCTGAAAGAAGCCGCCGTTACAGCAATCGGCAGGATCGGCGGCGTGCAGGCGGTGGTCGCTGTGCTGGACAGCCGCTTTTTTATGGGCAGCATGAGCACCGCTGTTGGTGAAAAAATCACACGTGCAATTGAGTACGCTGCCGACAAGCACCTGCCTCTCATCATTTTTTCTGCCAGTGGCGGCGCACGGATGCAGGAGGGTATTTTCAGCCTGATGCAGATGGCCAAAACCAGCGCCGCGCTGGAACGGTTCAACCGCAGCGGCGGGTTGTACATCAGCGTGCTGACCCACCCCACCACAGGCGGAGTCACGGCCAGCTTTGCCAGTCTGGGTGATATTACGCTCGCCGAACCGGGGGCACTCATCGGCTTTGCCGGGCCGCGTGTCATTGAGCAGACCATCGGTGAAAAACTGCCCGACGGGTTCCAGCGCAGCGAGTTCCAGCTGGAACACGGTTTTGTGGATCAGGTCGTGCCGCGCACCGAGTTGAAAGAGGTCTTAACGCGGATCTTGCAGCTCCACACGCAGGGGAGGAAGCGCAGATGATCAAAGAAGTTTTGCAGCAATTGGAACCGCTGGACGCACAGATCGACGCGCTGTGCAGCCGTGCCGATGACGCCGAAATGGCAAGCACGACCACCCATGCGGCTGAACTGGCTGAGCTTTCCGCAGAGGAAAACACGCTTTTACAGCGCTGCACCTCGCTGACGCCGGAGGACCGCGTTTTTCTGGCCCGCCGCCCCGACCGCCCGCATATAACCGAAATGATCGACAATTTGTTTACCGACTTTTTTGAGCAGTGCGGTGACCGACAATGCAAAGAGGATGCGGCCATTTTATGCGGGATCGCACGGTTCCACGGAATGCCCGTTACCGTTTTGGGGCACCGCAAAGGGACTACGCTGGAAGAAAACCTGC
>ERZ826242.1445-NODE-1445-length-25783-cov-4.871385_pt1 | contig 25783 bp, 21 predicted proteins | sample MGYA00519871_ERZ826242 | MGnify/ENA primary metagenome ERZ826242 (study PRJEB31778, sample SAMEA3449226) | human gut metagenome | biome: human gut; feature: human-associated habitat; material: faeces | place: United Kingdom | collected 2010/2012 ...
CAGGCGGTCTTGCAGGGCGCGGTGCCGGTGTCGTGGCAGTTGATCCGGTTCTTGTCCCGGTAGTCGATGGCCCACTTCTCCGGGCCCCACTTCACCTCGTCCGGCAGCTCCTGCCGGGGGTATTCGATAAAGCCGTCCTTGGTACACAGCTTCTGGCCCAGCTTCACCGCGCCGGCGGGACAGTTCTCCACGCAGCGGCCGCAGGCCACGCACTTCTCCGTCTCCACCGCGGCCACATAGGCGCTGCGGGACATGTTGGGGGTGTTGAACAGCTGGCTGGTGCGCAGGGCGTTGCACACGTTGACGTTGCAGTTGCAGATGCCGAAGATCTTCTCCTCGCCGTCGATGTTGGTGATCTGGTGGACGAAGCCGTTGTCCTCGGCCTTCTTGAAGATCTCCATCACCTCGTCATAGGTGATGTATTCACCCCGCTGGGTCTCCACGATATAGTCGGCCATGTCGCCCACACCGATGCACCAGTTCTCCACATCGTCGCCGCAGCCCTCGCCCAGCTTGGCGCGGCTGGCGCGGCAGGAGCACATGCTCTTGGCGTACTTGCCCTCGTACTTATGCAGCCAATAGGAGATCTTCTCCAGACTGATGGCCTCGTTCTCCGTCTCGATGGCCTTCTCCACCGGGATAACGTGCATACCGATGCCCGCCCCTCCGGGAGGCACCATGGGGGTGATCTTCTCCAGGGGCAGCATGGTCATCCGCTCGAAGAAGGCCGCCACCTCGGGATGCTCGTCGATCTGGCTTCTGCGCATGTTCAGGAACTCGGCGCTGCCGGGGACGAACAGCGGCAGCACCCAGCGCTTTTCGTGGCTGGGGTTCTTGCCGTCCAGATTCTCCCAGTTATATTCCAGCAGGCCCAGCCAGGACATCTCGTCCAGCAGCTTTTCCAGGGGTTCCCGCTCCATTTTGGTCAGCTTCATCATCTGGGCGATGGTCTTGGGCTTGCGGACGCCCATCTTCAGCGCCACATCCACCATCTCATCGGTCAGCACGCCGTCCAGCCCCCAGTATTCCGGGTCGTCCACGGTGGTTTTCAGGCCGATGCGGTTGGTGATCATGGTGCCCAGTTTCAGAAGATTTTCCCGGGGCGCACGGTCGGGACAGGGGATCTCGAAGGGTAGCTTGCTCTCATCCAGAGGGAAATTGGTGGGCTTACTGCCGTTGATATCGCGCATGATCTCTCCTCCATTGTCTTTTTATCCCCGTTATGTGGCCTTTTCCGGTACATAACGGGCCTTAATTCGTCCATTTATCCACCAAAATAGTACCAATTTTTCCCCATAAAATCCATTGACTATTCCCACAAAGATATGCTATCCTATTATATGGTCCTGGTCGGACCAAAGGAGTGATGGTATGGAATTCCGCGAGATCGTGGCGCCCTCCCTGAAGGAGCTGTTCGTGCAGCAGCTGGAGGGCATGATCTTATCGGGCCAACTGCGGCCCGGCGACAAGCTGCCCACCGAGCGGGAGCTGGCCGACGCCATGAAGGTCAGCAAAACGGTGGTACACGAGGGGCTGCGTGAGCTGCACCGCCTGGGCTTTCTGGACATCGTGTCCCGCAAGGGCGTGACGGTGGCGGACTATGCCCAGACCGGCAGTCTGGACACGCTGATGGCCATCATGCGCTATCACGGCGGCCTGCCGGACAAAAAGACGGCGGAGAGCATCCTGAAGCTGCGGTACTATCTAGAGGGTCCGGCCATGGAGCTGCTGGCCGCCCACCACACACCGGCGGATATGGCAGCGCTGGAGGACCTGCAGCGTCAGGCGGAGGAGGCCGCGAAGCAGGACACCGCCGCCTTTGCCGAGGCGCTGTTCCGCTATCACCGGGGCGTCACCTTCCTCAGCGGCAACACCATCACGCCGCTGCTCTTCAACGCCTTCACCCAGGTGAATCTGGAGTTCTGGCGGGAGTATGTGGAGGCCTACGGCGTAGATGCGTGCCTGGACACGCTGCGGAAATTCACGGAGCTGATCCGTGAGCGGCAGGGCACGGAGGCGGCGGCACTGCTGAAAAACGGGCTGGAACGGTTCCAGCGGGACAGGATGTGAGAAATATGATCAGAAAAGCAAAAAAAGAGGATCTCTCCCGGATCGCGGAGATCTTTGTGTTCAACAACCGCATCAACTACTTCCCCATCTTTCAGGACGCGGGGTACTCCTTCGGCGAATTGCAGGTGGTGTCGGTGATCGACCGGTATTTCAGCCGGGACGAGGTGCTGCGGGATATCTATGTGTATGACGACGGCCTGGTGAAGGGCTTTTTGCTGCTGGAGGGCACGGAGATCGGCAAGCTGTATGTGGAGCCGTGCTTCCAGAGCCAGCACATCGGGCAGGCGCTGATCCGGTTTGCCATCGACCGGGGCGCGGATCTCGTGTGGGCGCTGGAGAAGAACACCCGCGCCATCGCGTTTTATGCGCGCCACGGCTTCCGCCCCACCGGCGAAAAGAAGTTTGAAGAGGGCACCACGGAGTATCTGGTGGAGCTGCGGCGGTGATGGTTTGAAAACGGTATATGCAAAATAAATGCGTCCCCTGTGACAGGGGACGCATTTATTTTATTCTTCTGATGCTTTGTCCTTTTCCTGGGCCTTCTCCGCTTCGCGGGCAGCCACGATGTTGACGTACAGCTCCTCCGGCTTGTGGGGCTTCACCCACAGATTCCACACCAGCAGGAACGCCGACACCAGCACCATCGCCGCCGACAGGGCCTGGGACACCCGGATGGGCGCGCCGCCGATGGTCCAGTCGAACAGGTACAGGCTGTCGGTGCGCAGGCCCTCGATCCAGAAGCGGCCGATGCCGTACCACAGGAAGTAGAAGAGGGTATTCTCCCCGTCGAACTTCCGGTGCCTGGCGATGACAAACACCAACAGAAGCAGGCCCACCAGATTCCACAGGCTCTCGTACAGGAAGGTAGGGTGTACCTCGATCAGCTCGCCGGTTTTCAGCGTCAACTGCATGCGGCAGAAGATGGTGGTCTCGCTGCCAAAGGCCTCGCGGTTCATGAAGTTGCCCCAGCGGCCCACGATCTGGCCGATCAGCAGGCCCATCACCACCAGATCGGTCAGGGCGCAGAGCTTGAAGCCCTTGCGCTTTGCCATGATGATGGCCAGAAGCACCACCGCAATGACCGCGCCGTAGATGGCAAGACCGCCGTCCCAGATGGCCACGGCCTTGCCCCAGTTGAACTTTCCGTCCGCGTCACGGAACAGATCCAGATAGAAGATGACGTAGTACAGCCGGGCGCCGATGATGCCGCAGGGGATGCCCCAGAGGATGCAGTCCATCAGGTCATCCTCAGTAATGCCGTAGCGCTTCCGCTGGTGCAGGCAGAAGGCCACCGCCAGCAGCAGGCCAAAGGCAATGATAATGCCGTACCAATAGATACCGTGGCCAATGTCGATGGCCTTGGAGGACGCGGTAAACGCCCAATCACCGAACAGCCCCGGAAACCGGATGGGACTGTCGGTCATAATCATGCCGTTCGTAAAAGATCACTCCTTTGCTCCGCCGGAAACAGGCTCGATGATAGACACGGCGCAGCGCTCCTCCACCAGATTCTCCCGGATGAAGGCCAGCACGTCGTCAGCGCTGATGCTGTCGTAGATCTCCGGGAAGCGGTAGGGATCATAGTCGTGGAATCTGCCCTCGGCCATGGACACGGCGATGCCCTCGAAGCTATTAAGGGCCTTCAGCGCCGTGCCGAAGTTGGCGTTGCGCAGACGCAGGTAATAGGCGGGGTCGATGCCCTCCTTCACCAGCCGCTGTGCCTCCTCCAGCACCGCCCGCACCACGGCGTTGGGGTCGTTGCTGTCACCGCCCAGATAGACATAGGCCGCGCCGGGCAGAATGTCGTAGCTGCACCCGAAGGAGCCGTTGATGAGGCCCTGGCTGTACAGCCGGGCGTACAGGGGGCTGGACTCGCCCGCCAGCACGTCGATGGCCAGTTCGCCCAGAGCTGTGCTGCGGGCCTGCTCCTCGCCGCCGTGCTGGGGTGGGCACTTGAAGCCCGCCAGGAAGCTGGGCATGGCGATCTCCATGCGGCTGCGGGTCTCCTTCTGGCAGGGGGTCAGCGGCTCCTCCGCGCCGTAATCACGGGGGATCAGGGGCCCGCTGGTTTTGGGCAGGACCTCCTCCGCCAGGCGCAGCACCTGGTCGCTGTCCACATCGCCCACCACCACAAGGCACATGTTGGCGGGGGTATAGAAGGCCTTATGGCAGTCGTACAGGGTCTGGGCCGTGATCTGGCGGATGCTCTCCACGCTGCCGGCGATGGGGGTGCGGGCGGGGCTGTGGTGATACAGGCCCTGCATGAGCTGCTTATAGCACTGCCACTCGGGGTTATCCTCGATCATGCCGATCTCCTGGCCGATGATGCCCTGCTCCTTCTCCACCGACCCGTCGGTGAAATAGGGCACAGATACGAAGGACAGCAGGATCTTCAGATTCTCATAGAACTGCTCGGTGGAGCTGAAATAGTAGCAGGTGATGGCGTTGGAGGTGAAGGCGTTGGGCTCGGCACCGTTTTTCGCCAGCTCCTGCAGGGCGTTGCCCTCGGCGGTGTCGAACATCTTATGCTCCAGATAGTGGGCGATGCCGGCGGGGGTATCCAGCCACTGGCCGTCCAGTTGGAACTTCATGTCCATGCCGCCGTAGCGGGTGGCGAACAGGGCGTACTTCCGCTGGAAGCCCTTCTTGGGCACGACGCACACCGGCAGGCCGTTGGGCAGCGTCTCCCAGCGGGCGGTCTCGCCGATACGGGTATAGTTGGTCAGCATGCGCTCTCCTCCTTTCCCTTCAGGAAGAATACGGTGTCAAGCTGGCAGCTCTGGGCTGCCTTTTGGATGCGCTCCGGCGTCACCTGACGCAGGGCGGCCATCAGATCCTCCGGTGTATCCTCCGCACCGGTGGCCGTCTGACCCAGATAGTAGTTCTCCAGCGCGCCCTGCGAGTCGGACAACGAGGTCAGGGACGAACACATGGTGGCCAGCGCGCCCTGCAGCTCCCAGTCCTCCCACTGGCCCTGCTGCACCAGTTCCAGCTGGTGCAGGATCTCGTCGTGGGCCTTCTGGAAGTCCCTGCACTCGATGCCGGAGGACACGGTCATGATGCCCTTGGAGCGGGCATAGCTGGAGGAGGCGTAGTAGCAGAGGGACAGCTTTTCCCGCACGTTCAGGAAGAGCTTGGCATTGCTGGTGCCGCCGAAGATCAGGTTGGCCATGATCATGGCGGGCACGTCGTCGGTGTCGCAGCGCCAGCCCATGGACAGCTTGCCCTGGGTCACGTCCATCTCCTCGGTGAGATACCGGGGCTCCTGCGGGGCGGCCATGCGGCGGATGGGCTCCGCCTTGGCCACCAAGCCCCGGGGCAGGGCGGCAAAGGCGCGGCACAGCGCGCCCTCCACCCGCTCGGGATTGGCGCTGCCGCAGTAGAACAGCTCCATGCGGCTGGTGGACAGCAGCTCACGGTAGTGGTTGAACAGCTTGTGGTTGTTGATCCTGGCGGCGGTCTCCTCGTCGCCCAGGCGCAGCACGCCGTAGGGCTCTCCGGCGCACATCTCCTGCATCAGCCGCACGTCGGCCCAGTCCTGCTTGTCGTTGCGGATGGCCCGGATGGCGTCGATGAGGTTCTGCTTCTCGCTGTCCACATACTCCGCCAGGAAATGGCCGTTGCGGGTGACGGGATCCAGAAACAGCTCACCCAGCAGGTCGGCCACCGGCTCCAGCAGCTTCTCCCCCGCCGGGGCGAAGGCATCGTCAATGACGGAGGCCACGAAGCCCACACACTGGCGCTCGCCCTTCTTGCGGACGGTGTAGTCGATCTGGGCGCCGTAGAGGGTGTCCAGCGCGGCGGACAGGCGCTCCATATCCGGACAGCGCATGGTGCCCCGCCGCAGCACGGCGGGCAGCAGCGCGTTGGCGGAGGCGTTCTCCCGGCTCAGCGGCGTCACCAGGTGGGCGCTGAGCACGCTGGTCTTGAATTTACTGGCAGGCAGATACGTCAGAAAGACGTTCTGCATGATCTCTTTTCGATGCTCGTACACGGTAAACCTCCTGAATCAATATAACAATTCATGGTATAGTATACACCAATCCTCCCCGAAAGAAAAGAGGAAAATCCCATATCAACGATAGTTGACGGGGCTGGCCATCCGGTCTATAATGCACAGTAGAGGATTACGCCTTGAGAGGAGATGCGATACCATGACCGCAGTACAGCGCCGCAGCGCCATTTATGAACAGCTGACCCATGCTGACGCACCCATCAGCGCCACCGCGCTGGCCCAACAGTTTTCCGTCACCCGGCAGGTGGTGGTGGGCGATATCGCCCTGCTGCGGGCCGAGGGTCACAGCATCACCGCCACGCCCCGGGGGTATATGATCCCCGCCGAGACGGGCCTGCGCCGCACCATCGCCTGTCACCACAGCGGCGCGGATACCCAGCGGGAGCTGTTCGCCATGGTGGACTGCGGCTGCACGGTACTGGACGTGATCGTGGAGCACCCGGTGTACGGGCAGCTGACCGCGCCGCTGGCCCTGTCCAGCCGGTATGATGTAGAGCAGTTCATCCGGCGGATGGCGGACTCCCACGCCCAGCCCATCAGCGCCCTGACCGGCGGCGTGCATCTGCACACCCTCTCCTGCCCCAGCGAGGCGGTGTTCGCCCACCTGAAGGCCACCCTGGCCGACATGGGCATGCTGTACGACGCCGACTGAAAAAACGCTGCTATTGACAAATCCCGCAAATTATTTATAATGGAGTGGACATGTGTCTTGACACCTGTCTGCTCCATTTGATTTTTCGGGATATGAGGTACATACTATGGAAAAAGTCCGGGCATTTCTGGCGCGGAAGAACATCACCTTCTCCGCCAAGCGCTATTTCATCGACGCCATGTCCGCCATGGCGCAGGGCCTGTTCTGCACGCTGCTGGTGGGCACCATTCTGGACACCATCGGCAAGCAGTTCGGCATCGGCTTTCTGACCAACGCGTTTCTGACCATCAAGCAGGGTGACGTGGTGCTCAGCTACACCATCGGCGGGCTGTGCTCCCTGATGGTAGGCCCCGCCATGGCCGTGGCCATCGGTAACGCCCTGCAGGCACCGCCGCTGGTGCTGTTCTCCCTGATCACCGTGGGCTTTGCCACCAACGTGCTGGGCGGTGCGGGCGGCCCGCTGGCCGTGTTCTTCGTGGCCATTCTGGCCGCCGAGGTAGGCAAGGCCGTCAGCAAGGAGACCAAGATCGACATTCTGGTGACGCCTGTGGTCACCATTCTGACCGGCATCGGCTTCGCGGCGCTTGTGGCGCGGCCCATCGGCGCGGCGGCCATCTCCGTGGGCAAGGCCATCATGTGGGCCACAGAGCTGCAGCCCTTCTTCATGGGTATTCTGGTGTCCGTCATCATCGGCGTGGCGCTGACGCTGCCCATCTCCTCCGCCGCCATCTGCGCCTCCCTGGGCCTGACGGGCCTGGCGGGCGGCGCTGCCGTGGCGGGCTGCTGCGCCCAGATGGTGGGCTTTGCCGTCATGAGCTTCCGTGAGAACCGCTGGGGCGGTCTGGTGGCGCAGGGCATCGGCACCAGTATGCTGCAGATGGGCAACATCGTCCGCAATATCCGCATCTGGATCCCGCCCACGCTGGCCTCCGCCGTCACCGGCCCGCTGGCTACCTGCCTGTTCAAGCTGCAAATGAACGGCTCGCCGGTGTCCTCCGGTATGGGCACCTGCGGCTTCGTGGGACAGATCGGCGTATACACCGGCTGGCTCAATGACATCGCCAGCGGCGCAAAGGCCGCCATCACCGGCTTTGACTGGCTGGGCCTGATCCTGATCTCCTTCGTGCTGCCCGCCGTGCTGACGTGGCTGTTCGCCATCCCCCTGCGGAACTGGGGCTGGATCCAGGACGGCGACCTGAAGCTGGATCTGTAAGGCAGGATAAACCATTTGACAAACAGCGGGGGATTGCCTATAATGGCGGTAGAATCAAATCCTGTCGAGTGCCCCGCCCTCCGCAAAGGGCGGCGGGGAGAATAGGAAATCGGGTGCGAATCCCGAACGGTGCCGCCGCTGTGATCGCGTGGGCATCACACAGGCGAAAGCCGGCCATCGGGTCACCGAGAAGGCGTGTGATGCCGGTGACGCGTAAGTCAGAAGACCTGCTCAACTTGTACGCTGCCCCAGTGCGCCGCATGCTGGGCAGCCAATGACGCGGAAAAACGGCCGTGGCAATGAAGCTTCATTGCCACGGCCGTTCTCTGTCTATCTCGCCATGAAAGGAGGCCCGGCACCTATGTCCGATCCCTTTTCCCGCTATCATCCGGCGGTGAATTTTCTGTTCTTTGCCCTGGTGCTGGTGTTCTCCATGGTGCTGATGCACCCGGTGTGCCTGCTGATCTCGCTGCTGGGCGCGGTGCTGTATGTGATCCAGCTCAACGGCCGCAAGGGGCTGCGGTTCAGCCTGAAGATCGCCCTGCCGGTGATGCTGCTGGCGGCTCTTGTGAACCCCGCCTTCAACCACGCGGGCGTGACGGTGCTGGCCTATCTCCCCGGCGGCAATCCCCTGACGCTGGAGAGCATCCTGTACGGCCTTGCGGCGGGGTGCATGCTGTGCGCCGTGCTGCTGTGGTTCGTGTGCTATAACCGCGTGCTCACCTCCGACAAGTTCGTCTATCTCTTTGGCCGGGTGATCCCCGCCCTGTCCCTGGTGCTCAGCATGACGCTGCGGTTCGTCCCCCGTTTCAAGCAGCAGATGGACACCGTGCGGCAGACCCAGTTCTGCATCGGGCGGGATGTGAATACCGGCAGCGTATGGCAGCGGGTGAGGAAGGCCGTCACCATCTTCTCCATTATGGTGACCTGGGCGCTGGAGAACGCCATCGAGACCGCCGACAGCATGAAAAGCCGGGGCTACGGACTGAAGGGCCGCACCGCCTTCTCCATCTTCCGCATGGAGGAGCGGGATCGCTATGCCCTGCTGTGGCTGGGCTTCTGCGGCGTGTATCTCACCTGCGGCGCTATCGCCGGAGGACTGAAATGGTGGTACTTCCCCGCGCTGACGGGCGTGCTGGCCCAGCCCATGACCGTCAGTTTTTATCTGGTGTATCTGGCCTTGTGCCTGACGCCGGTGATCTTGGACAGAAGGGAGGCGCGGGCATGGCGCTGTTCACCGTCGAAAACCTGACATTTTCCTACCCGGAGCAGACCGTCCGCGCCATCGACGACCTGACGCTGACGGTGCCGGAGGGCGCGTTCGTGGTGCTGTGCGGCCCCTCCGGCTGCGGAAAGTCCACGCTGCTGCGGCAGCTGAAGCCCGCGCTGGCCCCGCACGGCGTCCGGTCGGGCCGCATCCTGTTCCGGGATACGCCGCTGGAGGACGTGGATGAGCGCACCCAGGCCGCCCGCATCGGCTTTGTCCAGCAGTCCCCGGAGAACCAGATCGTCACCGACAAGGTGTGGCACGAGCTGGCCTTCGGGCTGGAGAGCCTGGGGGAGGACACTCCCACCATCCGCCGCCGTGTGGCGGAGATGGCGTCGTTTTTCGGCATCGAGGGGTGGTTTTATAAGGACGTAACGGAACTGTCCGGCGGCCAGAAGCAGCTTCTGAATCTGGCCTCCGTCATGGCCATGCAGCCGGACGTACTGATCCTGGACGAGCCTACCAGCCAGCTTGACCCCATCGCTGCGTCGGACTTTCTGGCGGTGCTGGGGAAGATCAACCGTGAGCTTGGCACCACCGTTCTGCTGACAGAGCACCGCTTAGAAGAAGCCTTCCCTCTGGCCACCGCCGTGGCGGTGATGGACGGCGGGCGGCTGCTGTGTACCGGAACGCCCGCCGAGGTGGGCCAGCGGCTCAAGGCCATGGGCCACCGGATGTTCCTGGCCATGCCCGCCGCCATGCGCATCTGGGCGGCGGTGGCGTCCGACGCTCCCTGCCCCGTCACCGTGCGGGAGGGCCGGGATTTCCTGCAGGAATTTGCCGCCCACAAGCCCCTGCTGCCGCTGACCGAGGAGCCAAAGCAGCCCAAGCGTCAGCCGGTGATCACCGTAGAGGGCGCGTGGTTCCGCTATGAGGAGAACAGTCCCGACGTGGTAAAGGGTCTCGACCTCCAACTGGGCCGGGGCGAGTTTCTGGCGCTGCTGGGCGGCAACGGCGCAGGCAAGAGCACCACGCTGAAGCTGCTGAGCGGGCTGAAAAAGCCCTATCGGGGCGATATCACCGTGTCCGGTACGCTGGGCATGCTGCCCCAGAATCCCCAGACCTTATTTGTGAAGAAAACCGTCCGTGAGGACCTGTTTGAGATATTCTCCGGCAGCAAGCTGCCGAAACAGCAGCAGGAGGAGCGGGTGGCCCGGATGGTACGGCTGTGCCGTCTGGACACGCTGCTGGACCGCCATCCCTACGATCTCTCCGGCGGTGAGCAGCAGCGGGCCGCGCTGGCCAAAGTGCTGCTTTTACAGCCGGAGATCCTGCTGCTGGACGAGCCCACCAAGGGCCTTGATGCGGAGTTCAAGCAGCTCTTCGCGGAGATCCTCCGGGCGCTGCTCTCGCAGGGCGTCTCGCTGCTGATGGTGAGCCATGACGTGGAGTTCTGCGCCCGGTACGCCCACCGCTGCGCGCTGTTCTTCGACGGCAGCATCGTGACGGAGGCATCTCCCCGCGCCTTTTTCAGCGGCAACAGCTTCTATACCACCGCCGCCAACCGCATCGCCCGGCCATTGGAGCCCCAAGCGGTGACGGCGGAGGACGTGATGACCGTCTGCGGCGGCGATGTGCCGCCCATGCCGGAGCTGCCCCAGGACGCCCCTCCCCTGCCGGAGCCGGCGGAGGAGACGCCGGACTGGAAGCCGAAAAAGCTGCCCCTGTGGCGCAAGGCGCTGGCGGCGGTCAGCGGCGCGGGCGCGCTGGCCATCTTCCTGTACGCCGCCAGCATCACCGAGCTGTCCAGCTCCATCACCGCAGGCGGCCTGACGGCGCTGGGCGAGAAGCAGTTGGGGCTGTACGCCCTGTTCTGCGTCCTACTGCTGGTGCTGGCACTGGCCATCGGGCGGCGCTCCAGGCCGCCGCTGCTGACCCAGGTGCCGGTGGAAAAGCGGAGGCTGCCCCGCCGCACCGTGGCCATGGCGGTGTCTGCCCTGCTGCTGATCCCGGTGACGCTGTTCATCGGCGTGTTCTATCTCCAGCGGCAGCAGTACGCCATCGTGTCGGTGCTGGTGCTTTTCGAGTGCATGCTGCCCTTCTTCCTGGTGTTCGAGGGCCGCAGGCCCCAGGCCCGCGAGCTGGTGATCATCGCCGTACTGTGCGCCATCTCCGTGGCGGGCCGCGCCGCCTTCTTCATGCTGCCCCAGTTCAAGCCGGTGATGGCCATGACCATCATCGCCGGTGTGGCCCTGGGCGGCGAGAGCGGCTTCTTAGTGGGCGCGCTGTCCATGCTGGTATCCAACATGTTCTTCTCCCAGGGGCCGTGGACGCCGTGGCAGATGTTCTGCATGGGCATCATCGGCTTCCTGGCGGGGGTGCTATTCCGCAAGGGATGGCTGCGCCGCACGCGGGGCAGCCTGTGCGTGTTCGGCGTGTTCAGCGCCATCGTCATCTACGGCGGCATCATGAACCCCGCGTCGGTGCTGATGTGGGCCAATACGGAGACGCTGACGTGGAAGATGGTGGTGACCTACTATGTCACCGGCTTCCCCCTGGACTGCGTCCACGCCGCCGCCACCGCCTTCTTCCTGTGGATCGCGGCAGAGCCCATGCTGGAAAAGCTGGACCGCATCAAGCTGAAATACGGACTTATGGAATAAAAAAATGCTGTGCCGGGCGGCACAGCATTTTTTATTCCCTGTTACTTGGCCAGGGCTTCCGCCCACTGGCCGTACTTCTCGATATTGGCGTCACGCTCGATGGCGTCCTTGCCGATGGTCAGGATGTAGACCTTGATCTTCGGCTCGGTGCCGGAGGGGCGCACCAGAATGGTGGTGCCGTCGGCCAGCTCATAGCGCAGCACGTTGCTGCCCTTCAGCTCCATCTCGGACACCGCGCCGGTGGCGCAGTCCACCACGCTGCCGTCGGTATAGTCCTTGCGGCGGACGACGGCCACGCCGGAGATCTCGGTGGGCGGCGTCTGGCGCAGGGCCTTCATCAGGTTGGCCATCTTCTCCAGACCGTCCAGACCGGGCATCACCAGATTGTGGGTCTTTTCGCCATACCAGCCGTACTTCTTGTACAGCACGTCCAGCGCGTCGTACAGGGTCATGCCCTGGGTGGCGTACCACGCGGCCATCTCCGTCAGCAGCAGCGACGCGGTAACGGCGTCCTTGTCCCGGACATAGTCGCCCAGCATGTAGCCGTAGCTCTCCTCATAGGAGAACACTACCTTGCCCTCGCCGGCGGATTCCAGTTGGTTCTTCTTCTCGGCCATGAACTTGAAGCCGGTGAAGGTATCGTAGCAGGTGACACCGTGGGCCTCGGCCACCTTGCGGGCCATCTCGGTGGTGACGATGGTTTTCAGCATCACGGGGTTTTCCGGCAGCTTGCCGCTGCGCTTCATGGCGCCGTACAGGTAATCGCTCAGCAGCACGCCGGTCTGGTTGCCGCTGACGGGCTGGAACTTGCCCTCCTTGTTGCGTACCATGATGCCCACGCGGTCGCTGTCCGGGTCGGTGCCCACGATGAAGTCGGCCTTCACCTTGTCGGCCAGGGCGATGGCCAGATAGAAGCCCTCGGGGTTCTCCGGGTTGGGGGACACCACCGTGGGGAAGTCGCCGTCGATGACCATCTGCTCCGGCACGCAGTGCAGATGCTTGATGCCCAGACGGGTCAGCGCCTCCGGCACCAGCTTGTGGCCGCAGCCGTGGAAGGGGGTATACACCACCTGGAAGGTGTCCGCCACCTTGGCGACGGAGTCGTAGTCGTTGACCATATCCATGACGTTGGCCATGAACTTGCGGTCGGTCTCGTCGCCCATGGTCTCGATCAGCCCGGCCTTGACGGCCTCGTCGAAGTCCATCCGCTTCACGCCGGTGAAGATGTCGATCTTCTCCAGCGCCGCGGCGATGGCGGCGGCGTGATGGGGCGGCAGCTGCGCGCCGTCCTCCCAATAGACCTTATAGCCGTTGTACTCCTTGGGGTTGTGGCTGGCGGTGACGTTGATGCCCGCCTGGCAGCCGTACTCCCGCACGGCGAAGCTCAGCTCCGGCGTGGGACGCAGAGACTCGAAGATGCGCACATGGATGCCGTTGGCGGCGCATACCTCGGCGGCGGCCCGGGCAAACTCCATGGAGTGGTGGCGGCAGTCCATGCAGATAGCCACGCCCCGCTTTTTGGCGTCCTCGCCCTCGGCGCAGATCACGTTGGCAAAGCCCTGGGTGGCCCAGCGGATGACGTACACGTTCATCTGGTGCAGACCCACCTTCATGGTGCCCCGCAGTCCGGCGGTGCCGAACTCCAACGGGCCGTAGAACCGGCTCTCGATCTCCTTCTCATCTTCGGCGATGGACTGCAGCTCCTGCACCTCGTCCGCCGTCAGGGCGCCGCTTTGCAGCCACTTTTCGTACTCACGCATGTAATCCAGCATCGTTTTCGTCCTCCTCTACCGCTTGTGCGTTCAGAATATTTTTGGCCTCCTCCAGCATGGTCTGGGGCACATACAGCGACGCACCGTAGCCGGAGAAGCCGTTGATGACCTTTCCCGCGCCGCCGTCTTTATCATAGTACTTGAAGCAGGGGATGCCATAGGCCGCCAGCATGGAGATCACCATGTCGGACTCCGCCGGGGAGTCGAAGGTCTCCTTCAGCAGCACGGCCTTCACCTTTTCGCCGTTTTCCTCCAACGGCCAGTCCAGCTCTTTTTTATGGAAGCACCAGCCGGAAGCCATATCTTCCCAAAAACTCATCGTAAAACCTCCCTCGTCATTTATGATAGCGCGTGCCCTCGGTGATCTGGCACGCGCGGTAGATCTGTTCCAGCAGCATCACCCGGGCCAGATGGTGGGGGAACGTCATGGGCGACATGCTCAAGCGCCAGTCGGCCTGCTTTTTCAGCGTCTCGTCCAGCCCGAAGCTGCCGCCGATCAGAAACGTCACCTTGCTCTTCCCCTCCAGGGCGAAGGCCGCCAGCTTTTTGGACAGCGCCTCGCTGGAGCAGGTCTGCCCCTCGATGCACATGGCCACCACCGCGCCGCCCTCCAGCTTCTGCCGGATGGCGTTGGCCTCAGCCGCCAGCGCCTTTTTGATCTCCGCCGGGGAGGGATCCTCGGGAAGGCGCGTCTCCGGCAGCTCTGTTACCTCGATCTTACAGTACCGGCTCAGCCGCTTGCAATATTCCGCCGCCGCGTCGGCATAGAACTTCTCCTTCAGCTTGCCCACGCACAGCACGGTGATCCGCTGCATATGTCCACCTCATAAAAGTAACGCAGCGCCCGCCGGTATCGCCGGGCAGACGCTGGGTATGTGTTTGTTGGTCAGCCGATACGGGCCTCTTCCTTCTCCGTCTCCGGTTCGTCCACCATAGAGATGTCCGCACCCACGGCGCGCAGCTTGCCCACGATGTTCTCGTAGCCGCGCTCGATATACTGCACATGGCTGATCTCGGTGGTGCCGTGGGCGGCCAGGGCCGCGATGACCAGCGCCGCGCCGGCCCGCAGGTCAGGTGCCTGCACCGGTGCGCCGGTGAAGTGATCCACGCCCTCCAGCACGGCCATCTTGCCGTCCACCTGGATGCGGGCGCCCAGGCGCTTCAGCTCATCCACATACTTGAAGCGGTTGTTCCACACGCTTTCGGTGATGAGGCTGGTGCCGTCGGCCAGCGCCAGCACGGAGGCGATCTGGGGCTGCATATCCGTGGGGAAGCCGGGATAGGGCATGGTCTTGATATTGGTGCGATGCAGACGGCCGGTGCGCCGCACCAGCATCTCATCGCCGTTCTCCTCGATCTCCACGCCCATCTCCATCAGCTTGGCGCTGATGCAGTCCATGTGCTTGGGGATCACGTTGCGGATCAGCAGCTCGCCGCCGGTGGCGGCCACGGCTGCCATATAGGTGCCCGCCTCGATCTGGTCGGGGATGATGGCATAGCTGCCGCCGTTCAGACGCTTGACGCCGCGGATCTTGATAGAGTCCGTGCCCGCGCCCTTCACGTCCGCGCCCATGGAGTTCAGGAAGTTGGCCAGATCCACGATATGGGGCTCACGGGCGGCGTTTTCGATGATGGTGGTACCCTCGGCCAGTGCCGCCGCCATCATAATGTTCATGGTAGCGCCCACGGACACCACGTCCAGATAGACGTTGGCCCCCTTCAGATGACCATTCTTGGCCCGGGCGTTGATGTAGCCGCCCTCCACGGACACCTGCGCGCCCATGGCGGTAAAGCCCTTGATATGCTGGTCGATGGGCCGCACGCCGAAATCGCAGCCGCCGGGCATGGCCACCGTGGCCTCGCCAAAGCGGCCCAGCAGCGCGCCCAGCAGGTAATAGCTGGCCCGGATCCGCCGCGCCAGCTCATAGCTGGGGCGGGTGGAACGGATGGCGCGGCAGTCCAGCTCCACCGCGTGGCGGTTCAGGATCCGCACCTTCGCGCCCAACTCATCCAGAATAGAGAAGAACAGCGTCACATCGCTGATCTGGGGAATGTTCTCAATGCGGCATACGCCGTCCACCATCAAAGCGGCAGGAATGATGGCCACCGCCGCGTTTTTCGCGCCGCTGACCGTGACCTCACCATACAGGGGACGGCCGCCGTTAACGATATATTTATTCAAGATTTGCACCCTCTCTTACATCCGACTGATCAAAAGGCCCGTGGGCAGCGGCCGGAGTACCGTGGCCGGACGCTGTGTCCGACACTTATCATGCCCAGGGCAGAAAACTTCATACACCACATACACTATATGATGTAGAAAGATAAACGCACAGTTACAGCGTTAGTATACCATAAAATTTTACAAAAGCAATATCAAGGCCGTATTTTCTCCGACTTTTTCAAAATTTATGTCTATCATGCCGTTTTTGATACCATTTTTCACCAAAAATCCCTTTTGGCGAAAGTATGTTGTCTTTTCCCGGAGAATATGCTATACTGTCAGATTGATATAATAGGTATCGTATGGGTATTTGTTCTTTAAGGAGGTCTTTCATCATGAAGATCGTAGTTTTGTCCGGCGGCTTCTGCACCGAGCGTCATGTGGGCCTGGTCAGCGGCAGCGGTGTGTGCCGCGCCCTGCGGGAAAAGGGCCATCAGGCCATTTTTGTGGATATGTTCATGGGTCTGGAGAACTATCACGGCTCTCTGGAGGATATTTTCGACGCGCCCGACGGCCTGCTGGAAAAGGTGGCCATCGAGGAGACGGCCCCTGATCTGGAGGCGGTCCGTGCCGCGCGGCAGGACAAGAGCCCTTCCCTGCTGGGCAAGGATGTATTGAAGGTCTGCGCCATGGCCGACGCGGTGTTCCTGGCCATGCACGGCGCCAACGGCGAGGATGGCCGTATCCAGGCGACCCTTGACCTGGTGGGCGTGCCCTATACCGGCTCCGGCTATCTGGGCAGCGCCATGGCCATGGACAAGGCCGTCACCAAGCGAATGATGGACTCTCTCGGCATCCGCACCGCCCCGTGGGTGGACGTACATTATACCAAGGACGACATTCCCCGCCTGACCCGGGAGCTGATGGTGCCCTGCGCGGTGAAGATGGTCAACGGCGGCAGCTCCATCGGCATGGCCCTGCCCGACACCCGCGAGGAGCTGAAGAAGGCCCTCTATGACCTGCTGCCCTACGGCGGCCATGTGGTGGTGGAGAAGAAGATCAAGGGCCGTGAGATCCAGATCGCCGTGCTGGGCGACACCTATCTGCCCGCCGTGGAGATCATCCCCAAGGGCGAATACTTCGACTATGTGTGCAAGTATCAGAAGGGCGGCGCACAGGAGATCTGCCCCGCGCCCATCTCCGACGAGGAGTGGCGTCAGGTGGGCGAGATGGCCCTGAAGCTCCATCAGGGGCTGGGTCTGGCCGTCTACTCCCGCAGCGACTTCCTGCTGGACGATGAGGGCAAGGCGTGGTGCCTGGAGATCAACACTCTGCCGGGCATGACCCCCACCAGCCTGGTACCCCAGGAGGCGGCCCAGGTGGGGCTCAGCTATGCCGACCTGTGCGAGAAGATCGTGCGGGATTCCATTGAGGCCAGAAAGGCGGAATACAGATGACCGGCTGCACCGTAAAGGAGCTGTGCGCCGCCGTGGGCGGCACGCTGCTGCAACAGAGCGGCGCGGTGGTGACCCAGGTCTCCACCGACAGCCGCAGCATCCCCAACCGGGCGCTGTTCGTCCCGCTGGTGGGTGAGCGGTTCGACGGCCACGACTATCTGGACGCGGCGCTGGAGCGCGGCGCGGCAGGCTGCCTGACAGCGAAAAAGCCCGCCGCCCTGCTGAAAGACAAGTTCTACATTCAGGTGTCCGACACGCTGGAAGCGCTGAAGGCGCTGGCGGCGTGGTATCGGGCGAAGTTTGATATTCCCATGGTGCAGGTCACCGGCAGCGCCGGAAAGACCACCACCAAGGAGATGATCGCCGCCGTGCTGAGCCAGCGGTTTTCCACGCTGAAGACCCAGGCCAACTTCAACAACGCCATCGGCACGCCTATGACGCTGCTGAACCTCGCGCCGGAGCATCAGGCCGCCGTCATTGAGACCGGCATGAACCACTTCGGCGAGATCCGCTACTTAGGCGAGATGGTACGGCCCACCGTGGCCGTTATCACCAACGTGGGCGACGCCCATATCGAAAACCTGGGCGGCACCCGGCAGGGCATCCTGCAGGCCAAGTGCGAGATCTTCGAGAATCTGCAGCCGGGCGGTCTCGCCGTGCTGAACGGCGACGACGAGCTGCTGTCCGGTCTGACGCTGCCCTTTGAGACGGTGCTGTGCGGCCGGCATGAGCGCTGCGGCGTCCGGGTCACCAATGTGGCCGAGCATGGCATCGACGGCGTCACCTGCACCGTCACCACCAAGCGGGATGTGTACGAGGTAGCCATCCCCTCCCCCGGCGCGTACATGATCTATCCCGCCGCCATGGCCATCGCCATCGGCGAGCATCTGGGCCTGACCAAGGCGGAGCTGCTGTCCGGCATCGCCGCCTACCGTCCCGTAGGCAGTCGGATGCACCTGGTGCGCTGCGGCGGCGGCCGCATCATCATCGACGACTGCTATAACGCCAACCCCCAGGCCATGGCGGAGGCATTGCGCATCCTTGCCCAGACGGAGCATCCCCGCCGCATGGCGGTGCTGGGCGACATGGGCGAGCTGGGCGATCTGACGGAGCAGGCCCACCGGGATATGGGTGCGCTGACCCGCACCCTGGGACTGGATACCGTGGTGGCCGTTGGCCCCAAGGCCAAGGCGATTCAGGACGCCAACCCCGACGTCCTGTGGTTCCCCACGGTGGCCGATGCCCTGAGCGCCATCCGGGCGGCGTTCACCGCCGGAACGGCGGTGCTGGTGAAGGCGTCTCACGCCATGCATTTCACCGATATTGTAAAGGATCTGGAAGCGACAGAGTAATATTTTATGGTAGACATTTCTGTGAAGGACGTTGTCAAGTCCTTCGACCTGGAAAAGAAAACACTGGACGGCATCACCTTTCAGGTGGACACCGGCGAGCGTGTGGGCCTGCTGGGCAAGAACGGCGCGGGCAAGACCACGCTGTTCCGTCTGCTGACCGGCGAACTGGAGCCGGACAGCGGCCAGATCGTCATCGCCACCGGGCGGCGGATCGGGCTCATCTCCCAGATCCCCGTCTATCCCGCCGGATACACGGTGGAGGACGTGCTGGACTCCGCCTTCGAGCGGATGCAGGCCCTGAAGGCCGAAATGGACGAGCTGACCGACCGGATGGCAAAGGGTGAGAGCGACAGCGCCATGCTGCGGCGGTACGATCACCTGACCGCCAGCTTCGAGGCGCTGGGCGGCTACGACACCGCCACCGCCAAGAACAAGGTGGCCAACGGCCTGTCCATCGACGGCGACATGCGCCAGAAGCTCTTTGACCAGCTCTCCGGCGGCGAAAAGACCCGCGTGAATCTGGGACGGCTGATCCTGGAGGACACGGACATTCTGCTGCTGGACGAGCCCACCAACCATCTGGACTTACAGGCCACGGAATGGCTGGAGGAATATCTCCGCAAGTTCCGCGGCACGGTGGTGGCCATCAGCCATGACCGGTACTTCCTGGACCGCACCGTGTCCCGCGTCATCGAGGTGCTGGACGGCAAAGCGGAGTTTTACAGCGGCAATTACAGCTTCTACGCCGTGGAAAAGGAGCGCCGCTATCAGGAGCGGATGAAGCAGTATCTGAAGGAACAGGCCAAGATCCAGCAACTGGAAAAGGCCGCCGAGCAGATGCACCTGTGGGCCTTCATGGGCAACGACGCCCTTCATAAGCGGGCCTTCAGCATGGAAAAGCGCATCGAGCGCATGCGCACCACCGCCAAACCCACCAAGGCCAAAAAGATGGACGCCCGGTTCGCCAGCCGGGAGTTTAAGGGCGACGAGGTGCTGCAGTTCCGGGGCGTGACGAAGTCCTTCGACGAAAGGACGCTGTTCTCCGATGTATACCTGCGGGTGGAGGGCGGCGAGCGCATCGCCCTCATCGGCGAGAACGGCACCGGCAAGACCACGCTCCTCAACATGCTGACGGGGCGTGAGAGCTGCGACGGCGGCTCCATTCGCTTAGGCCCGTCGGTGAAGTGGGCCTATCTGGAGCAGGTCATCCACTTTGACCACCCGGAGCGGAATCTGGTGGACACCATGCTGTACGCCAAGAAGAACATCACGCCCCAGAGCGCCCGGAACCGGCTGGCAGCCTATCAGTTCCAAGGGGAGGACGTGTTCAAATCCGTCAGCGTCCTGTCCGGCGGTGAGCTGAGCCGCCTCCGGCTGTGCATGCTGATGGACGAGGAGATCAACTTCCTGATCCTGGACGAGCCCACCAACCATCTGGACATCGCCAGCCGGGAGTGGATCGAGGAGGCGGTGGAGGCCTTTGACGGCACGCTGCTGTTCGTCAGCCACGACCGCTATTTCATCAACCGCTTCGCCACCCGCATCTGGGAGCTGGCGGACGGCACCATCACCGACTATCCCATGGGCTTTGCCCAGTACCGCGCCATGAAGGCGGCGGAGCCGAAGCCAGAACCGGCGGCCCCGGTAAAGAAGGGCGACACCCGCCAGAGCCGCGGCAATCGCAGCCAGCAGGCGGCCCGGCGGCAGCTCACCATTTGCGAGACCGGCATCGCCCGGCTGGAAAAGGAGCTGGCGGCGCTGGACGAGGCCATGGCCGCCAACGCCTGCGACGCGGGCAGGCTGAACGAACTATTCACGCAGAAGCAGGAGACCGAGGCCCGGCTGGAACAGGAAATGGCCCGCTGGGAGGAGCTGTCCCTGGCATTGGAGGAATCTTGACTATGAGCGACGTACTGTGTATCTATTACTCATTCAGCGGCAACACCCGCCGCGCCATGAAGGAGATCGCCGACGCGGTGGGCGCGGAGATCGTGGCCATCGACGACGGCGCCGACCGCAACGGCTGGCGGGGACGGCTGCACGCGGGAATGGACGCCATGCGCCGCACCACCGCGCCGCTGAAGCCCTTCACCACGGAGCGGAATATCGAGGACTATAAGCTGGTGATCGTGGGCACCCCCGTGTGGGGCGGCCGCTGCTCCAGCCCCATCCGCGGCCTTCTGAAGCGCCGCGGCCTGGAGATGTCCCGCGTGGCCTATGTGCTGACCCGCAGCAGTAACCGCCGCAGCGTCAGCGTCTATGACCAGATGGATCTCTATACCGCCGAAAAGCACATTCTGGAGGTCTCTCTCCAGCCCGGCAGCGTGGGCTATACCTTCTGGCGGGACAAGTTCATCTCCGACGTGCAGCAGTATCTGGAGAGCGGCCATGTTGGATAAGCTGGAAAAGATCGCCCAGCGTCTGGCCCAGGTGGAGCGCCAGCTCTCCGACCCGGCGGTGTACAGCGACCGGGCGGCCATGACGAAGCTGAGCCGCGAACAGAAGGAGCTGACGCCGGTGGTGGAGGCATACCGGGCCTACGCCCGGGCGGAGGCCGATATGGCCGCCGCCACGGAGATGCTGTCCGACCCCGAGCTGAAGGAGCTGGGCCAGGAGGAGCTGGCCGCCGCCAAGGCGGAGCGGGAGCGGCTGGAGGATGAATTGAAGCGCCTGCTGCTGCCCCGTGACCCCAACGACGACAAGGACGTAGTGCTGGAAATCCGGGCCGGCATCGGCGGCGAGGAGGGCGCGCTGTTTGCCGCCGACCTGCTGCGGATGTACTCCATGTATGCCGAGCGCCGGGGCTTCACCCTGGACGTGGTGTCCCTCAACGAGACGGAGCTGGGCGGCGTCAAGGAGGCCGTGGCCACCGTGGAGGGGGCGGGCGCCTACTCCCGGCTGAAGTTCGAGGCGGGCACCCACCGGGTGCAGCGTGTACCGGAGACCGAGTCCTCCGGCCGTATCCAGACCTCCGCCGCCACCGTGGCCGTCATGCCCGAGGCGGAGGAGGTGGAGTTCTCCATCGACCCCAAGGATCTGCAAATCGACACCTACCGCTCCAGCGGCGCAGGCGGCCAGCACGTCAACAAGACCGAGTCCGCCATCCGCATCACCCACCTACCCACCGGCACGGTGGTGGAGTGCCAGGACGAGCGCAGCCAGCACAAGAACCGCGACCGGGCCATGAAGATCCTGCGCTCTCGCCTGTACGAGGCGGAGCAGGAGCGGCAGAACGCCGCCATCGCCAAGGAGCGGAAGTCTCAGGTGGGCACCGGTGACCGCAGCGGCAAGATCCGCACCTATAACTTCCCCCAGAACCGGGTCACCGACCACCGGCTCACGGGTGACAGCAAGAATTTCAACATCGCCGCCGTCATGAACGGCGATCTCGATCCCCTGATCGACGCACTGACCCTGAATCAGCAAGCACAGCGCCTGCAGGAGGGCGCGGAATAAAGAAAGGAGCACATCATCATGTTAGCACCTATGAAAATGCACTATGACAAGTCCGGCCCCACCCTGGTCAAGGCTATGAAAAAGCGGCAGTTTGACGCCTACTATTGCTCCACCGCCGAGGAGGCCGTGGAAAAGGTGCTGGAGCTGATCCCCGCCGGTGACGTGGTGAGCTGGGGCGGCGTGGCCACCGTGGACGAGCTGGGCATCAAGGATCGCCTGCGCCAGCGCAATCAGCCTGTTATCGACCGCGACACCGCCAAGACCCCCGACGAGCGCATGGACATGCTGCGTCAGGCTCTGACCTGCGACACCTTCCTGATGAGCAGCAACGCCATCTCCGAGGATGGCCAGCTTGTGAACATCGACGGCATGGGCAACCGCGTGGCCGCCCTGTGCTTCGGCCCCCGGCAGGTCATCGTGGTGGCCGGCATGAACAAGGTGGCCGGTGATCTCAATAGCGCCATGGCCCGCGCCCGCCACATCGCCGCCCCCGCCAACGTCCAGCGCTTCGATGTCAAGACCCCCTGCGCCGTCACCGGCCAGTGCGGCAACTGCACCAGCCCCGACTGCTGCTGCGCCCAGATCGTCACCACCCGGTTCTCCAAGATCCCCGGCCGCATCAAGGTGGTGCTGGTGGGCGAAACGCTGGGCCTTTAACTCTCTAAAAGAGGGGATAAGTCCCCCCTTTTGATTCCCCCTCACCCAGTTGACCTCGGTCACTGGGTGTCGCCGCCCAAGGCGGCTGAGTCTTTGGATTTTTCTGACGCACATGTCGTCAGAAAAATAAATTGAAATCACTCCTCTCGATTACGATGGAAAGAAGAATCACCTTGCAAACACAGATTTTCCACCATGAAAAGGACAAAAACGCCATCGCCGAAGCCGCCGCCATATTGCGGCGGGGCGGCCTGCTGGGCATCCCCACCGAGACGGTGTACGGCCTCGGCGCCAACGCGCTGGACGAGGACGCCGTGCTGCATATTTTTGAGGCAAAGGGCCGTCCCCAGGACAACCCGCTGATCCTCCATGTCCCCGGCGCCGACTGGCTGGAGCGGTACTGCCGCGATATCCCGCCGGTGACCTATACCCTGGCGGAGCGGTTTTGGCCGGGGCCTCTTACCATGATCCTGCCCCGCCGGGACAACGTGCCCCTGCGCACCACCGGCGGCCTGGACACAGTGGGCGTCCGCTGCCCCGATCATCCCATGACCCTGGCCATCATTCGCGCGTCCGGCGTCCCCGTGGCCGCACCCAGCGGCAACACCTCGGGGCGGCCCAGCCCCACCACCGCCCAGCACATGCTGGAGGATATGGACGGCAAGATCGACGGTATCGTGGACGGCGGCCCCTGCGCCGTGGGCGTAGAGAGCACCATCATCGACCTGACGGTGACGCCGCCCCGTCTCCTCCGTCCCGGCGGGCTGCCGCTGGAAGCACTGGAGGACGTACTGGGCGAGGTGGCCGTGGATAAGGCGGTGCGGCAGAAGCTGGCGGACGGCGAAAAGGCCAAGGCCCCCGGCATGAAATACCGCCACTACGCCCCCAAGGCCCCGGTCACCGTCATTACCGGGACACCCGGCGCTTCCGCCGCGTACATCGCCGCCCATCTGACAGCGGGCAGCGGCGTCATCTGCTTTGATGAATACGCCCCGCTGTTTGAAGGACATATCATCCACCGTCTCGGCCCTGCCGCCGATAAGCTGGCCCAGGCCCGGCATGTATTCGACGCCCTGCGCACCTTCGACGATACGAAGGTGCCGGAGATCTTTGCCCAGTGCCCCGACGAGAGCGGCCTGGGTCTGGCCGTCAGCAACCGGCTGAAAAAGGCGGCGGGCTTTCATGTGATCGAAGCGCCCCGCCCGCTGGTGGTGGGCATCACCGGCCCCACCGGCGCGGGCAAGACCAGCGCCCTGCGGGCGCTGGAGCAGTTGGGCGGCTGCGTGCTGGACTGTGACGCCATCTATCACGAGATGCTGCGCACCGACGGCGGCCTGCGCCGCGCCATCACCGACGCCTTTGGCGATGTGTTCACCCCTGACGGCCAGCTTGACCGGCAGAAGCTGGGCACCCTGGTGTTCGGCGACACGGCGCAGCTTCAGCGGCTCAACGCCATCATCTATGACCAGCTCCCCCGTGAGCTGGCGCGTCGGATGGCCCTCTCCCCCGCCCCCATCATGGGCATCGACGCCATCAATCTGGTGGAGTCCGGCCTCTCGCAGCTCTGCGACCGGACGCTGGCGGTCATCGCTCCGGCGGAGGATCGCGTCCGCCGCATCATGGCCCGGGACGGCATCACCGAAGAATACGCCCGGCTGCGGGTGGCCGCCCAGAAGGACGATGCTTTCTACCGCACCCACTGCACCGACGTGCTGGTGAACACCGCCGCAGCGCCGGAGGCTTTTCAGACCGAAGCACTGGCCTTTTTCCGGGAAATCGCCCGAAAATAGCGGGTTTTCCCCCAAACGCAACCGCTGGTTGACAGATCTCCAAGCCCGCTTTCTGGCATGCAAACGCAAGATCAGGTATGCTATCCACAACAGAAGCGCCGCGGCGCGTATCAAATTTTCAGGAGGATCCCATTATGATCTTAGCGGACAAAATCATGACACTGCGGAAGAAGGCCGGCTGGTCCCAGGAGGAGCTGGCCGCCCGGCTGAACATCAGCCGCCAGTCGGTCTCCAAGTGGGAGGGCGCACAGTCCATCCCCGATATGGATAAGGTGGTGCAGATGAGCCGCCTGTTCGGTGTCACCACCGACTTCCTGCTGAAGGACGAGCTGGAGATCGAGGAGCATACCCAGAGCGAACCCATGGACGAGCCGCCCCTGCGGCGGGTCACCATGGAGGAGGCCTCCGCCTATCTGGCGCTGCGCCGTGCCGCCGCGCCGAAGATGGCACTGGCCACCTTCCTGTGCATCATCTCCCCCGTGGCGCTGCTGATGCTGGCCGCCATGAGCGAGGTGTCCCGCTTCGGCATCTCCGAAAATGCCGCGTCCGGCATCGGCCTGTGCGGGCTGCTGGTGCTGGTGGCCATCGGCGTGGCGCTGTTCCTCACCTGCTCGGCCAAAGTACGGGACTTCGCCTTTCTGGAGGAAGAACCCTTCGAGACGGAGTACGGCGTCAGCGGCATGGTGAAGGAGCGCATGCAGGACTTCGCCGGTACCTACTCCTGGCTGAACATCACCGGCACGGTGCTGTGCATCCTGTCGGCGGTGCCGCTATTCGTCTCCATGTGCATGGAGACCGCCGACGTCGTCTATGTGGCGGCGGTGTGCCTGTTGCTGATCATCGCCGGTATCGGCTGCGTGGCCTTCACCTATGGCGGCACCATCCACGCCTCCATGGAGCGGCTGCTGGAGGAGGGCGACTATACCCGCCAGCAGAAATCCCGCCGCGGCGTCAAGGGCGCGATCAGCACCATCTACTGGCTGCTGGTGACGGCCATCTTCATGTGGTACACCTTCGGCCCCTCCGGCAACGGCCAGGCGCGGTACAGTTGGTTCATCTGGGCCATCGCCGGTGTGCTGTACGCCGCGGTAATGCTGGTGGTGAACCTGATCCAGCGCTCCCGTGAGCATTGAATGATCTTTTCATAACTTTTTATAAGGCGTCCGGCCCGTCCGGACGCCTTATGCTTTTTCAGAAAATCCGTCATTTTTTGAAAAAAGGTCTTGCAAAACGGAATGGAATCGGTTATAATGTCCCCGTTCTAAAAAATATGCACCTTTAGCTCAGTTGGTAGAGCACCTGACTCTTAATCAGG